>Ga0256837_1000001_pt1 | contig 272602 bp, 287 predicted proteins | sample 4562384metaG_FD_185976 | JGI IMG/M metagenome (GOLD analysis project Ga0256837, IMG submission 185976) | Hydrothermal vent microbial communities from Guaymas Basin, Mexico - 4561-384 | ecosystem: Environmental > Aquatic > Marine > Hydrothermal vents | place: Mexico: Guaymas Basin | collected...
AGTAAATAGTTCTTTAGAAAAAGTTTTAAAAAATCATAAAGCTTTTAAAGAAAATTCTTCAGCTATAACTATTGCTCAAATGATACAATTTCAATATAATAGAAAATATAAAGAAGAAGTTAAAGAACTATCTAAAAAAGAAGGTTTTGATTATTGCACATGGATTAAATGTTATCCATCTGAAAATTATATTAAAAATATCAGACCAGAAAAAAAGATTGAAAAATTTTATGAGCAATTTTTTAAAGATGAAATATTTATGAAAGAAAATCATATAATATGCGATGCTTATAATAGAAAAGAAATATATTTATCTCATAATAATTATATTTATTTATGTGGGGTACATGATGAAGTTAAATCTTCTCCTTTTAAAAAATATAGAGCTAAATTAGATGAAAATTTTGAAGAAATATTTATGAAATTAAATAAACAATTAAAATCTATTAATAATCCTATTTGCAAATCTAATTGTAATATAATGTGTTATAACGTTGGTAAATATTCCCCGGATTATGTAAATAATTTAAAAAATAATACACAATACGAAATAAATTATTTCTCAAAAGAATTGACCAATATTGAAGAGCAAAAATTAAAATTAATATAAATATAAATATAAGGAAATTAAAAATGAAATTCAATAATAACCATGATTTAATTCTATTATTCGAAAAAAAATTATCTGAATTTACAGGTGCTCCTTTTGTTGTATTAGTGGATAGTGCAACAAATGGTATTTTTTTAACTTTGAAATTATTAAAATATTTAAAAGAAATTCCATCTGATACAATAATTAAAGTCCCTAAACATACTTACATAAGCGTACCGCAAAGTATATTACATGCAGGTTTTTCTATTGAATTTATTGATAAAGAATGGGTAAATTATTATGAACTCGAGCCTTTAAAAATAATTGATGCTGCTGTAGGATTTGATAAAAATATTTATAAACCTAATCATTATATGATTTTATCTTTTCAACAGAAAAAAACTTTAAACATTGGCAAAGGTGGGGCAATTTTATTAGATGATGAAGAAAAATATAAAATCTTAAAAAGAATGACATGGGATGGAAGAGATGCTAGTATGCCTATTTATAAAGATAAAAATATTTTACCTCCAGAACTATCTTACCATATGAATTTTACTCCAGATATGGCTACTGAAGGAATTTTATTATTAAATCAATTAACAGAGCAAAGAATAAAGACGTATAAAAAAAGTTACAAGGATTATTCAGATATTTCGTGTTTTTTTAAAAAATAATACTCATTTAATTCATCGATTACTAAAGTGATCTAAAAAAGATCACTAAAAAGAATTTAAAAAAGAATTTAAAAAAGAATTCTATAAATATAATAATTCCAGATAGTTATTTTACTATGGGTGAATTTTACGAGGCATTGTATTATCTTAAAAGATATAAAGGATCTAAAAAAGATCTTTTTAAGATCTATATAGATTTAAATTTTAAAACTAAGCAAAATAGTTTAAATTTTACAGAAAAAGAAATAGCATCTTTTTTAGATCTTTTTTTGGATAAAAAAAATTATTATATTATGAACTGTATTAAAAAATCGCATTAAAAAAGGAAGAAAATGAAATCGTTTTTATTACATGGATTAAATCAAGATATGTTAGAGTATCTAAAAGAGATTCATAATAGTCTTTTAACATTCGATGATGGTTTAGCTAGTGTTTATAAATACAGAAATGATCTAAAAAAGATCACTTCTGAAAATAATTTAAAAGTTATTCTTTTTATCAATCCAGGGATACTTTTACAAGCACCAGAAAATAATATATTAGATTTTATTAGATGTTCTGTAGCTCATGAAAAAATTCGAGAAAATTCCAGAGAAGGTTTCTTGTATTTCATGAATCTTAATCAATTAAAAGAAATGATCTCTCTTGGATACGAAGTGGGTTTTCATAGTTATGATCATTTTCTTTTTACTAAAAAACCAAAACGGTTAAAAGACCAAATAAAGATCTTTTCCGAAGATATAAATAAACAGATAAAATTTGCAGAAGAAAATAATATAGATTTCAAATATTTTGCTTGGCCTTATAATGAAGAGATTCCTATTTATAAAACTCTTTTAATCAAGGAATTCGGAGATATAAAATTCTATGGAAAAGAAAGATTATCATTGCCTTTCTTTAATCTTTATGAGAAATAAAGTAAGGGCAAAGAAAAGATAATAAAGATATAATTGCTAGCATATTAATGCACCAGAAAAAAATTTAAAGGATAAAAAATGAGGGAAGTATGGAAAATACAAGTTGCTCCAGATATCAAATATGCTGATTGCAACGAATGCGCTAAATATACTAAATACGAAAAATATGAAAAATTTTCTGATTTATTTAAATTATCTCCAGCGGAATCGTTTTTAGAACGTCAAAAATATTTATTTGATGATTCGGATGCTTTATCAGATCGAACAACTATTTCCGAAATTATAAATCTTAAAAATATAAAAGAATTAAGAGAGTTTATTCAAACCCCAAAACATACTAAAATTTTTAATACTTTAAAAAAAGAAAAGGTTGAATTCAAAGATATGACGAGCATGAAAATCATTCTTACTGAAGAAAATTTTGATGAAATAATAAATAAAGTTTATTTAAAATTATTTTTTCAGCAATTTATAGAAAAAATGAATGGCTTAATAATTATGCCCGAATACGATAAAAATATTCTTAGAGCGAATTTATTTTTCGCAGGAAATATAGATTTATCGTATCCATTGATGTATTTAGATAATCCAACTGAAAATTTAACGTTAGAAAATTTTAATTTTAAAAATTACGAGGATCCTAACTCTTTTAATCCAGTAGCTTTCGATATAAATTTTCGATTATCTAGAGAAATCAATTTAAGAAATAAACATGAATGTCTAAGAACTGTAAAATTTTTAATTACTTCAATTATTGCAAGTTCCGAAAGAAGCGTAAGTCTAAGAAGATCGTTAGAGTACGTAGATGTTCAATATTTTAAGGAATACCATCGAGTAATTGATGAGGTCGGAATAGAAAAACGCTATCAAGATTTATCTTATTTAATAGATTTATACAATAGATATTTTCATAGTCGAACAACGGAAAAAATCGATATTTATAATAAATTTGAAATTTCTAAAAAATTAAATAATCAAGAGAATCACCGCATCGTCGTTTTATCTTACGACTTCAGAATTTATATTGAAAATATAAAAATTATAAATACAGAAAAATTTTCTAATTTATTATTTGAAACGAGAAATCAAACTAGAAGAAAAATTACTTCTTATTTTAATTCGTGTCTAAAAAAAGCTTTAGAAAATAATTTACAAAATAAAATAATTAATTTACATTTAAGATTAAATGATAAAATTAATTCAAAATATAAAAGGATTGAATTATGGCCGATACAAATACGACGCGCAAAAAGCATTTTATCTTGCTTGGAGGAGGATTCGTAGGATCTTATTTAGCAACTGAGATCCTAAAAAGATCTTTAGAAGATCAAGATTATTCTTATAAAATTACAGTAATTGATAAAGATATGAATACAGGTACAGAAACCGCAACTGATTATAAATTATTAAAAATCAAAGAGAATATTGATAAATTATATCCAGAAATAGATACTCCAGAAAAGATCTTTGAAGGATCCGAAGAGAAAATGAATTTACTTCAAATGGATCTTTCTTCTTTCACTCAGTTTCCATCAACTGTTATTAATACTATTTTTAATGAAACTGATCCATTAGAAAATTATTCGGAAGATGATAGGATTATTATATTCAATCTTGCTGCAAATCTTGGCGTGCAAAATGTTATAGAAGATAAGAATTATCTTCAACGAGAACTTTTATTGCAAGATAGTTTATTCATGATCAATCAAGAATTGTATTATTCTTTAATTGATTTAGAAAAAGATCCAAAAAAGATCCTAACTATAAATTATTTTAGCACTAGTGAAGTTTATGGAGATAAAAAATATATGAGAGAAGATTCTTCTTGCGAAATACATTTAAATAATCCTAATTATTCATTCGAAAGACAACGATATGCATTAATAAAATTATTTACAGAAGCTTTGTATAAAGAATTTCATTTAAATACAGAGATAGATGTTAATATAATTAGACCATTTAATGTAATAGGTCCTTTTCAAAATGAAAATTTTGTAATACCTAAAATGTTTTCAAATTTAATAAATGATCCTCATAAGATCACGATATATGGAGACGGTCTTCAAAAAAGAACTTTCATATACGTAAAAGATTTCGTAGTAAGTCTTTTAGATTTTATAGATCGAAAAGCATCAGATGAAGAAAAAAGATATTCTTGCGAGTTTATTAATCTTGCAAATATTATGAATGTATTCGCTGTAAAAGATTTAGCGATAAAAATAATTAATACAGTGAATGAAAATAATTATCTTAAAAATTTTATTCCGGAAGATTCGGATTATTCTGAAGTTTATTTTGGAGATTTTATTGAATACTTAGAAGTCGATGGATACGTTGGCGAAAAAGAAAGAGTTCCAAATATTAATAAATTGTATAAAGAATATCGAGTAAAACCAAGAACTCCATTAACCAAAATTCTAAAGATTTATAAAGATATACATTATTCTAATATATAAATTTGCTCGTTCGTAGACGAGCAAATTTTTTTGTCGTTAGAAAAAATCTATGGAAAATTTTAGAACTCGTATATATCGCTCGTATCTAAAAAAGATGCTACTTAAAAAAAGGAGAATTTTATGGTAAAAATTAGAAGTCTAAGAGAATTGCAATTAAAAGATGTTAAAAAATATGGGGCGTGGTTAAAAGTGCAAGGAGCGTATGTTCAACAACCAGATCCAAGCGTTGTTGGCTTAGAAAAGGATATTGTTGTCGCAAGTTTCGACGCAAGTGCTCTATATCCAACAATTGAAATTCTTTTTAATATAGGATATGAAACTTTAAAACATAGAGTGTATGATACAGGAATTCATGATAACTTTATTAATTTAATTTATACAATTTCAAAAAATAAAGGTAAGCTTGATATAGTAAAACCACAAGCAACCAAAGCATTTGAAATTGCTTTAGATAATTTAATAAAAAATTATACTTCAAGAAAATCAGTAGGAAATAAAACAGAGTTTACTGATGTTAATAAATTAATGCTAATGAGATCTTTTGAAAAAATAATCGATTATTTGCTTGATCCTAACCCGAACAACACTGTTGAAAATTTATTTTCTCCTAAAACAGATCAAGAGTATTTTTTATTAAGATCAAATTTTTATTTATTAATGGAAAGTATTTATTGGCTTTCGGAAAGAAATAAAGGTTATTGCGAATTTGTAGTTGATTGGGGATACTTGCCTAATCAATTTCATCAAAAATATCAAGATAAAAAAATTTATATTTTCACTGATATACATAGCACTAAATTAAATTTTAAAATTTTATCTTTAGATGAAATCATCCCTTATTTTGAAAAATATGTAATTAATCCATATGGTGTTCTTTTTACTAAACATGAAGAGTACTTATCATTCAATGCTTCCGAAAACATTAAAGGTTTATCGAGAAGACGTCAAGTGAAAAACGCAATGCTTGCTTTAAGAGGTCTTTACGAAGCAAAAAATAGATTACCTGAAAATCATTTAAAATTATTTTTAAATAAAATCAAAGAATCTAAAAAAGATGCGAAAGATTCGTTTGGATTAAATGAGCAAGAATTATTTGATATTTTTATGATAGTAGATAAAAATCATGAGAGTTCTGCTAAAAAGAAAACGAGTTCTTTAAAAGATTTTGAATTCTTAAATACGTTTATCGATGATATATCGACGATGTCTGATGATCAAATTCTTGAAGATTTTTTTGATTGGATAAATTTAAGAGTTCAGCAGTTAGATAATGTGCAGCAAGGAATTAAGGTCTCGCTAAATTCAGGTTATGGAATTTTGGGGCTTATTTCGTATCAATACAGTTCACCGCTCGCAGGAAATTCAATCACAACTGGAGGAAAAATTGTTGGAATTAAGACATTCCAGCAAATCGCAGTTAATGCTATGCATGCTCATTATAAGCAAAATTGAGCAAATTCCTGAGCAAATTCCCGAGCATTAAATTTTTAAAAGGATCTATAAAAGATCTTTTTTAGATCATCTCCTTAACCAAAGAACAAAAATAGTTAAGGAGATTTTTATGTCAAAAATTTATATGATATCGGAAGAGGCTGCTCCTACCAAAATTGAAATACTTGAGGAAAATGCAGTTGCTCTTGAGGCTGCAGCGCCAGTTGGAGGTTTACCTCAAGGTAATCAAGCTTATCGAGTAAAATTCAGAGCACGATTACAAACTGCAAATGAAGCAAATAATAATAAAAGAATTTATGGAACAGATACTCTTCAAGAAGTTTTTAATCAATTATATCCAAAAATTAAAGAAGGAAAATTACTTGGAGAGCTTGATCATCCTCAAGTAATGACGTCTGATAAAAATGGTCAAATGAAAAGATCAAGTACTATTTTATTACAAAATTCTTGCGTGCATTTCTTAGATTTATCTTATGATGGACAACACATTGATGCAATTTGTCAAACAACGACTAATAGAGCTGGACTTGATGCTTACGCATTTATTAAAGATGGTGTAACGATTGGATTCTCTTTAAGAGCTTTTGGTGAAGTTGAAAAAGAAGGAGAATATCTTAAAGTTTCTGCTAAAGGTTTAAAAGCAATTACTTACGATCTAGTAGCGAATCCATCTCACGGAAATGCTTTAATTTTAGAAATGCTTAATGAAAGCACTGACGTTAGCACTCTTATAAAAGATATGAAAGATTATAAAGATACTTTAATAAAAGTATCTAAAGAAAAGAAAATGAATATCATTGAAGAAGCTGAAATAGTTACAGAAACTGGTTTAGTTTGTACTAATGGTATTTGTGAACTTAGACCTATCGAAGAAACGATTGATTATCTTGTAGAGCAAGCTCTAAGCAATCCATCATTTAAAAGAATTAAAATAAAATTAAAATAAAATTAAAATAAAATTAAAATAAATATTAACCCTCGCATAAGCGAGGGTTTTTTTGTCGTTAGAAAAAATTCTATAGAAAAAGATTATAAAACTTTTGAAAAACTCGTGATCCGCGGACGTTGCGCATCATTGGATACACAAAGATATATAGCAGTTCTAAAAATTTTAGAACTGCTTTTATATCGCTTGTATCTAAAAAAGATGCTACTTAGAAAAACAAGTTTTTCAAAAGTTTTTTTCTAAAAAATAAATTATATTATCACATTAACTAATATGATTAATATGACTAATATGACTAATACAACTAATACAACTAATACAACTAATACAACTAACATCGATCTAACGAAGATAAAAATTATTTTTTTGTATTTTTTTTACACTATTTTTTATATTAAAAAGGAGAATAAATGTTAAACAGTGAAGTTCTTTCAAGATCATTAAATATTAAAAACATTTCATCATTAATTGAAGAATCGTATGCAACGAATGTAGCTAAAGAATTATTAGAAAATTTTGGTCCTCATCCGATGCCGATGCCAATGCATCGACCGCCTCAGCCTATGCCTGGGTTATTATCTGGATCACATCCACCACATCCAATGAATTCGGAGCCTAATAATTCAGGTTCATCTTCATCCGGTTCATCTAATTTTGCGAAAAACGCAGTAGGAATTGGTGCTGCGTTAGCAGGAGGGATAGGTATAGGTCATTTTGCTTCTGACTTTTTTGATCATCATGATGCTGCAGATGCTCATCAAAATGCTACCGAAGCAGGTAAAGAAGCAAGTAAAGAAGCAGGTAAAACTACTGAAGTAAATAAAGCTAATGAAGCAAAAGAAGCACCTAAATCGACTGAAACTATTAAACAACCAGTAGCATCTGAACCACCAAAAGTGACAAAACCAGATCCAGACGCTTTTAAAAAAGAAGGATTAATTCGTACTAAGGCAGATCTAAATAATTTTGAAGATAAACATCGAGTAGATTTATCTTATATAAATGATCCAAGTAGTTTTAAAGATCAAATAATCGATAAACATAATGTTACTAATGATATTTTGAATAAATTATCTCCAGAAGAACGAGAAATGTATCTTGAAGATGGAAAATATGGAGATGCGAGAAACGTAGTAATCGTTAGAGATCCTGTTACTCACGAATATCATGCAGTCGCAATACATGCTAAAAATGCTTGGTATGATTTTTTTCATAATGAAGACGAATACGTTAATCAACGAAGAGATATTCTTGCAGATAAAGGTTATTATGATTTTAATGCTCAAGAAAAATTAGATCCAAATAAGATAAATGATTATTTAACTAATAATACTTGGTCTGCAAAAAATTTCGGAGAATTAGTTGATCGAGGTCAAGCGACAATCATTGATAAAAATGAACTTTTCAATAATCCTAATTATAAAGCTTTCTTTGATAGTCATCCAGAAATGAGAAAATTATTATTAAACAATGATCATACAGTGCCTTTCATTGATAAAAATGGTAATATACAAATTGCTCAAATTCAAAATAATGGACATGATAACTGGTATTCCTATAAAGATCATATTCGACCGCATGGTTATGGACGACAAATCAATGACGTTGACGCAATTCATAAACGAGATTGGGAGTGGGAAACTACTACGAAACAACTAAATGGACAAGCTCAGCCAAATGGATCAGCTCAGCATGTGGCTCAATCAGCTCAAGTTCAGGGGCAACCAGCTCAGCAACCAAATGGATCATCAAATTCATTCAATTTGAATCAATTTAACTCAACTTCATTTAATGCTCCTTCATCTAATGATTATCAATATACTGATTCGAATGGAAAAGTTGTAAACGATTATAATTATATGAATGCAATAAATAAATCATTTATTCAAGATGGAAAACTTACCCAAAATGAAATTGACGCAATGAATCAAAAATTCTCAATGAATCCTAAATTATTTAATCCAGAAAATCCAGAAGTTCAACGATGGGCTCATGATCATGGATTAAAATGGAATCCACTTAGCGGTTGGGAAAGAGATCCATTAGCATTAAATATGACAAATTATGGTTATGGATCTAATTTTTATTCTGGACCAGGGTTCAGTAAAATGCCTGGTACCAGAAACTAATTAAATTTTAAATAGACCTCATTAATTAAGGATCGCAAATGAAACAATATAAATCATTTAAACAGACAATTCCAAATCTTAATATTTTAATCGAAGAAATGGAAAAATTTCATAAAGGTTATTCTGAGGATCTTCCTCAGATCATTTATGAAGCAGTAATATCTTCGGGTATAAGAAATGCTGGAATATTAGCTGGTGGAGCAATTGCTGGTTTAGTGGCTAATGAAGAAATCAATGGATCAGCTCCTGAATCAACTGAGCCGACGGAACCGACTGAGCCAACTAAGCCAGTTGATCAACAACCAGCAGCAGCTGAACAAACCGAACATCAAAAATCAGAACCAGAACAGATGGCTCCGTTATCTAAAGAAGAATTCTTAAAAAATAAACTAACTCCAGAACAATATCAGCGTTATTTAAACGATGGTAATTATAAAGCAAGTATAGATTATATGTGGAAGATCACGCATAGTCCTGGACCACATAATACTATTAATTTCTCAGATGGAATTTCTCAAGATGAATTAAATCAATTAAATAGTATTTATAAAGAAGGTGGGCCGTATGCACAAGAGCAAGGTCCTGGTTTTCTAAGAGAAAATCCTGCTGTTCAAGATTATTTAAAAGCTAATGATCTTCAATTTCAAAATAATAAAATAATAAAAGGAGAATAAATAAATGGCCAATTATATAAATGAATCAATTTCCTCAATGTTTGATGGAGATTTCTGGAATAATCATAATTCATCTCCTGATGCAAATTATCTTAAAAAGATCTTTGGATCTAAAATAGATGCTGATCACGATGGAAAATTAACTCAATCTGATCTTCAAAAGATCAACGATAGTTATTTGAATTCTCACGGCAAACGTGTTTGGAGCGAAGATAATTCTTTAATCAAAAAAATGGCTAAGAATTATAATTTAAAATGGGATAATGCTCATCACAAATTTGAATTTAAAGATCAATCTTCGATAGATACCAATTCTGCTGCAACTGGAGGAGGTACTGGTGGTGTTAGTAGTGCTAGTGGTGCTGGTAATACTGGTGGTGCTGGTAATACACCTCCAACGGGGGTCGATCTAACACAAAAATCTCAAATCAAAATTCCTACGTCTTACGACGATATTATAACTGGAAAACCTTTAATTGGAAATTCTCCGTTGGGAAATAACACTTCCATAAGTAAAATTGTAGATGAATATAAAAATGATTTATCGGCTCAATCTCTTGGCCCTGGACATAATATAAATACTACTCCCGAAGTAAATAAGCAAAATATTTATAATGATTTTTTGACAAATAATACTGGTGGGGAAACATATGTTCAATCTGGTTTTAGGGTTGGAGATAAAACTTTCTCTGCAAGATATGCGGATTATAACATATCAACCGAACCGCTAACGAAAACGATCGATGGTAAAACGTATACTTGGAATGACAATTTGCATAAATGGACTTATGGAGACGGTGATAATGTATCTACAGCGGATGCTACTAATATTCATGGAAGAATTAATAATCCTGCGGAGTTGCAAGCAGTTAAACAATACATTTTAAATCATGCTTCAAACATGTCTCCTAAACAATATAACATGTTCATAGAAGGACTAAGAAATAGAGGTATTGAACTTGGAGCTTTAGATAAAGCTGAAGCATTCAATGATGTCCCAAATGATACCAATCCAAATAAAATAACTTACGATGAATTAAAAGACAGAATTGATCAAATTAAATTAAAAACTGGAGAAGAATTGTTTGGTCCTAGTCAAAATGGTGAACCAATAAATCTCGAAAAAACAATCAAGATTGAAAAAGATGGAAAAATGGTTCCTATAACAATAAAAGATTTAATTATGAATCGTAACGATCTTTTAACAACTGAGCATTTCACTCCTCAACAATTACAATACTTGCATGATAATATTCAGCAATATCGATTCGCTTACGATGCAGATGGTTCTGGTTCAGGAAATGCTTATAAAGTTGATAATGATCTTAATTGGGAAACATATAAAAAGGTTTATGGCGATCAACAAGAATTGAAAACGTTTACCAGCGGTGAAAACAATGCTCCGAATGAAATTAAGGTTAACGGAATTACCATCAATAAAAATGTAATTGATCCTGACCAATTAGCGTATGAATACGATCCAAAAAGTAATCAATATAAATTAAATTTTAAAGATGATTCGGGGACTGGAACCGCAGAAGGCCATTTTCATCAACTTCAACCTAATGAATCTTTTAAAAAAATATACACATCAGCACAAAAAAATTATAATTTTATAAATAATCCAACAGATGCAAATGCAGTGTATGGCGACTCTCCAGATACATTATATAAATCCAGCGATGGATATCATTTACATTATCAAGATTTAGATCGAGATACTAGTGGAAATCAAGGAGTGGATTTAGATCTTAAAGGTGAATTAAAATACAATCCTAAAACTGGATACATAGAATATACTCCTCAAAATGGGGGGACGACTCAATATTTTAAAGATAAAAATGAGTTAATGGAGCATTTCAAAAAAGATGCAGAATTTAAACGAGAGTATGCGACTTCTTTAAATAAAACTGCTTTAGATGATTCAGGAATTCTTAAGTGGGATCCAAGTACTCATAAACCATATGTGATCGGAGATGATGGTATTCATGGTGGCTTTAGATATTATCTTGACACTAAAGAAAAATATAACAAGTTTCTGGATAATTATGGCAAAATGATGTCTAATATTGACAACGGAATTAATTTTGGTCAACCAGCAACATCTACGAATTCAAATATTAGCACACTTAATCCAGTATTTAACGTAAATACGGGAAATGATACGGTAACCATAAATAATGGACCTACCGCACCATCAATAGATGTAAATTATAAAAATGCTGCCACTAAATATTTAGAAAATTATTATAAAAATCCATACGATCCATTTAAAGGAATGACTCCAGACGAAATCAAAGCGCTTGGATATTATTCTCAAGGTAATAATAACTGGGCTCCAATAGAAAACTCAGATTATCATAAAAATATGGAAAAATATTTAGGTATTAGAAAAAAGGCAATGTTAGACGCTTATAAAGCAGTCCCTAATCACAATTAATTCTATACACTTTCTAACATATAAATGAACACGAAAAATCTAATTTATATAACAATAGAAAAAAATAAAAATTTATTTTTTTAAATATTTTTACGTTTGAACACCTAACTGAATACGTAAAAATATTTTTAATAAACAATATTAAAATTAAAGATCTTCAAAAGATCTTTAATTGATCTATCAACTATAGATCAATTAAAAAAATTTTATTAAAAAATAAGGAGTTTTAATGCCAAGTGTTGACAATTTAATTCTTGAAAATTACGATGCGTTCGTTACAGAGAATGAAGAAAATTTATTTACTGATCCAACATCGACTGTAGACGTTGTTGCTGATGATAGTTATTATGACATGTTTAAATCAAGATTACTTCAAGGGTTAGATTTAGAAGAATCTGAACTTAGAAAAATCAATGAAGTACTTGATAGACAAAGAGCGATGATATTAGAGGAAGCTAACTCATTAATGAGTTCACCAGACGCAATTGCATATGCAGTAGCAAGTTTTCCAATGATCGTTAATATCTATGCAGATCCATTATTACAAAAAGTTGCTTCAGTTTTCCCAACTGACAAACCAACAATGTCTATCTCTAGATTAAGATGGGTAGCGAAAATTATCGATGAAAAAGGTAATATTCAAGAATACATGTTCCCAACTGCAACTAGAATGATTAGACCAGATTTCAAACAATTCAAAGTTCCAACTAGTGATAATTTATTTACTGAATTAGGTGTTGCTAAAGGTGACTTCAGAATTTCTAAAAGAAATTTCAAAGTTATCAGCGTAGATGTTAAAGTTGATGACGGTGATAACACTGAAATCGTTAATGTTCCTATTATTGCATTAGCAGATGCTAGAGGTAACTTTGCTTACGATAATTTAGTAGTTCCAGGTGTTGACGGTGGAATCTATAAAGTTCAAGGTTCTGTAGATTTCGAAAGTGGTGCAATTACTTGGGCATTAGTAGTAATTGAGCCAGGTGATAAAACTGTAACTGCTGAAAAATTAGAAATCAAATTCAGAATTTTCGGAAACGGAAATGGTAGAGGTGTAGTAAGAGCTTACCCAAGACAAGACATCATCGATGTTAACGCTGATATCGAAGATAGCTTTGAAGTAGAAAACATTGAAGAAGTTATCCAAGATTGGAAATCATTATTCAACGTAAACATTATCGCTGAATTAAAAGATTTCGTTAAACATCAAATGAAACTTAACAGAGACTTCGAAATCGCTGAAATTCTTGAAAGTAACATTCCTTACTTACAAACTATTAATCAATATAGAGAAGTAGATTTAAGTCAATTCGTTGGAGACGATTTCAAAGCTGCAAACGTTCTTGATGTATTCAAAAACATCATCCCAGCAATTAACGCTTTAGTTGAGCAAATGAGAAGAACAACTAACATGGAAGTAAGAACGTTAGTATGTGGAATCGATGTAGCAGCAATCTTAAAATCTATGCAAGAATTCGCTATCAAATTCGAAAAATTTGAAGGTAATACTGGTTTCAAAGGTTCTGGTGTAGCAGAATTCAATAAACTTGAAATCATCGAATCTTACGCTGTAAGTCCAGATTTAATTCACTTAATCGTTCACAGTCCTACATTAAGCCAAGCTACTTTAGTAATGATTACATATAAACCATTATATGTATTAATGAGTGTTGATAACTCAATCAAAAGAACTTATATCAAAAGTAGAAACTGGATAGGGCTTGTAAGAAGTGAAGGTCAAGGTACTATCAAACTTAAAAATTATGAAGCATTCTTAAGTATGGGAGCATAAGAACCCTTAAAATAGGGTCTCTTTCTCCTATCTTTTTTTGTCGTTAGAAAAAATTATTAAAGATCTTAAAGATCCCAAAGATCTTATTGAAATAAAAGTCGAGAGAGAGCTTGCTATATAGCAAGCTCTCTCTTTCACTGTCGCTCGAATAAATAAATAAAAATTATTCCAGAGATCTAAAAGTGATCTTTTTTAGATCTCTTCGGATAACGAAAAAACAGTCCGTATAATAATATAATTAAATACAATTAAATATAAAGGGAATGCATGAAAACAATCAATTATTTAAATTCCAAAACAGAAAGATATTTAGAAGAAAATCATTTATGGGATACCGTTAAAGCTCGAATGGCTGGGGCAGCTAGTGGAGCTACACTTGGTGCTCTTGCTGGAGCTGGTTATGATGGATTAATGAATGACTTTGATGTCGATTTTGGATCTTCTGAAGATCCTAATCCTTATATAGCTAGAGGAGCAGGAATAGGAGCAGCTCTCGGAGCTTTAGGAAGTTATCCTTATTCAATGTACAATTTAGTGAAAGATGAATTCAAAACAGATCCTTCAAAGATCAAAAAAGACGGAAAAGGAAATTCAACATTTGAAAAACCAAGCATGAAAATGTTAACAATGGGATATTTACCAGCAATATCTGGAGGAGCTTTTGCTGGTCTTGAACTGGAACATTTATTAGGAGATGGAGAAATTTCTCCAGTAGAAAATGTTGTAGCTGGAGGAACCGGTGCAGCTGTTGGACTTTCAATGGCTCATGGGGCTAGAGCTTTAGCTCAAAAAGATGCAATCCAAGAATACAAAGAAAAACTTGAAAAATTATCTCGACCAGTACTTCCAGGAGAAGAAACTCAAGAAAAAATCGAAGCAAAAATTAATCAATTTGTGCCAGCAATGGCAGTCTCAAAAACTCAAAAATAAAAGGCTTGAAGATGAATTTAAAATTACCAAAAGAATTAAGAAAAGAATACATCTATGTGTTTAGCGTGCAGGATAAAAAAATTAGAATTGTTAATCAAAAATACCAAGGCAAAGCAACCGCACAAAAACTATTTGGAACTCATTCAAAATTATATTTTTACGAATTTCCAGATTTAGTAACTCTTAATGCTTTTACGATTTATGATAGTGTTAAAAATAAAAAAAGTTTAACTGATTTAGTTAATTCAAGTAGAGAATATTGTCAGGATGTTCCTGCGTGGGTTTTAGAATATTCTGCGATTTGGGATTTAATTAAAGATGATATAGCAATATCATTTTTACCTGGAGCAAGAGTAAATCGTGCTTCAAAAGCTACGCCAGAAAAACTAAAAAAATTTTTAAATATTAAAGTAGGATCTAAAAAAGATATCTTAGATGGAAAGGTATCAACTGTCTTTATAAATCTTGATACGAACGTTAATAAAATTGTCGAAAAAATAAAAAAAGGAAAATTTTTAGATGTTCGATCTGCCTTCGTTAGATATAAAGAAGCTGGTGGGACTAGTTCTTATATAGGAACTGGATTTTATGGTACTGAAACGAGCAATAAAAATCAATATATTATTCTTCCAGAATATAAAAAAATTGCTAGACCTGATCCAATTTTAAAAGATCTTTTATCGTATTTCGAAAGAAGTACAGGATATCCAGTAAGTTTAAATAGCAATCCAGATTCTATCTCTTTTGAAAATTTAAAAAAATTATTATCAAAATACGATAATATTCTTTCAGTTTCATTTGGATCAAAAGGGGAAAATAAAATAAAATTCTTAAAAATTTCTAACGTTATTACAGACTACGTTAATTATGGAATGAACCTTATTGAAAAATTAATTAATGAATATCAAAATGGATACATTATTCATTATGGGGATATTTTTATTTTCGATAAAGAAGAAGTCGAAAAATCTATCGATAGATTAACTGATTTATTCATGTCAAAAGATTTCAAAGAATTCATCGAAAATATTAAAGTAGGAAATGATCTTAAAAAGAAAGATGATAAAATTATTTCTTCTTTGAAAAAAGATAAAGAATTTTTAGCGGAATTATTTCCTCATCAAGAAATAAGTGTAAGTTGGATTACTAATCTGTATCGAAAAAAGATCCCTGGCGCGCTTCTTGCAGATGATATGGGGTTAGGTAAAACATTAAGTACCATTGGTTTTTTAAGTACACTTCCAAAAGGTAAAGATATTACAATTATCGCGACAGCGACTCTCGTTGGTAACTGGGAAAATGAAATTGAAAAATTTAATCCAACTTTATTCAAAAATCATAAAATAAAAATTTTAAGTTATGAAAAAGCTTTACGAGAGAAAATAGGAAAGACTGATATTTTGATTCTCGACGAAGCGCAAAAGATCAAAAACCATAAAACAGAGCAGTTTAAAAATATTGCTAGTATTAAAAAAGAATTTACATTAATTTTAACTGGTACTCCTATTGAAAATGGTATTGAAGATATTATCAATATCCTAACAGTGATAGATCCAGTATTTCAAAAATTAAAAGTTCTTAAAAAGTTTCAAAAGCGAATGGATATTTTTGCGATCAAAATTAGATCTTTAATAGATCCTATCTATCTTCAGCGAAAAAAATCTGATATAAAAAATATAGATTTAGAATCGGAATTACGTCAAATTCCTGAATACATAGAAGCGACTAAAGAAGAAATTCAATTGGTAAAAGAAATTAAAGCAATTTATGCTGATAAATTAATTAAAGAAAATGCTAAGAATAATTATGAATTCTATGAACCATTGCAAATCCTTACTGGTTTAATGAGAATTCGACAAGCGGTTTCTTATCCAGCAGCATTACCTCAAGACTTAATTGATCTTTTAAGTCCTAAAATGAAGGTCTTTGTGAAATCAGGTATTTTGCCATCTAAGTATAAAAAATTAGAAAGCTTTTTACTTAAGAATAAAAAGAATAATGAAAGATCAGTAGTATTCGCTCAATTCACTGAAACAATAAAATTCTTAAAAGATGAATTAATTAAAAAAGGACTTAAAGTAATTACTTTAACAGGTTCTGATTCTAGCACAAAACGTAAAATGATCGTTGAAAGTTTTCAACAAGGTTTATTCGATGTAATTATTATCTCATTGAAAGCTGGGAATGCAGGAATTACGTTAACTGAAGCGAATCATGTATATATTTATGATCTATGGTTTAACCCTCAAGTGCTTGCTCAAGCAATTGCCAGAGTTCATAGAATTGGTCAAAATAAAGATGTTAATGCTCACTTTTTAATTCTTAAAAATACTTTCGATGAAAATATATATGATATTCTTTACAAGAAAAAAGATTTAATTAATAAATTTGAAACTGGAAAACTAAATTCCCCTGATAACATGAACGAAAATAAAATTGCGATTAAACTTGGAGAAGATTTCTTCTTAAATAAAGGTAGATTTAAAAAGTGATCTTTTTTAGATCACTTTTGTAAAAGATTTACAAAGGATAATTATTATGATTAAAGATCTAACTGAATTAACTTCAAAAACAGAACAATTAAAATATAAAATCATACATTCTCTTGATAGTTCTAGAATAGATATGGAACGATTGCTGACGGATGAAAATCTTTATATTTTAATTAGAAGATTAGTAGATGCAGGAATGTTTACTGCGTTTTGTACTTGTGAAAATTTTCCGGAAGTTACTTTTGATAAAGAAGAACTTACAACATCTATTGATGAGATGTTCAAATAATTTTTCTCGAGAGATCTTTTAAAGATCTTTCTTGATATATAAATCTGTGATTATAAAATCCATAAAATAAATTTTTAACCCTCATTAGCTCAATTGGATAGAGCGACGGACTTCGGATCCGTAGGTTGCGGGTTCAACTCCTGCATGGGGGTCCATTGGAAAGTTGGCCGAGTGGTCGAAGGCGCTCGCCTGGAACGCGAGTAGACTGTAACAGGTCTCAAGAGTTCGAATCTCTTACTTTCCGCCATGTGCCACCACATAACATATATTTATATAATCCTCCATAGCTCAGTTGGTAGAGCAACGGACTGTTAATCCGTGGGTCGCTGGTTCGAGCCCAGCTGGAGGAGCCATATGCTATCATAGCTCAGTCGGTAGAGCACTTCCTTGGTAGGGAAGAGGTCATCGGTTCAATTCCGATTGATAGCTCCACGGGTAATGGGGGTAATGTAATCCAGGGTCGTCTAATGGTAGGACAACTGGTTTTGGTCCAGTTTATCGGGGTTCGAGTCCCTGCCCTGGAACCAGAATGCATTCGTAGTTTAACGAGTAAAACGTTATCGATGAAAAGATAAAGTTATTGGTGCAAGTCCAATCGAATGCTTCCATAAATTCACCCATATAACACATTCATAACTCTTGTCTAATTCACTCAATTCTTTTTGCAAAATATTTTTCTGCCATTGCTATATAAATATCATTTTAATTCCTTTTGGGTTTATTTTTTTTTAAACAATTTCATAGTCCTTTAATAATTTTAAAAAATCCTATAAATCCTATAAATCCTATAAATCCTATAAATTTCTATTAATCCTATAAATTTCTAACTCTTCTTTCCATTGTAGTTATTTATTATATTTAGCAAGCCGGCACGAAATTCTCCTTGTGATTTATTTTGCTATTTTTAATCTTTCTCGAGGTTTCACTCTCTTTCCCTCGAGTTTGACTTTATTATAAAATTTATTTTAACTCTTTTATGAATCTATTTAAGATTTCTACGGAAATCTTAAATAGATTTTTTTTGTCGTTAGAAAAAATCATAAAAATAAAATCATAACTATATAAAAATTATATAAAAATTATATAAAAAATCATCAGAAAGGATATTAAAATGAATGAAACACAAAAACATGTACCAGATGAACTTCTAAGTTCTTTTGAACAACATGCGAAAGAAGTTAAAGAGACAAATTCAAACGAAATCTCTAACGAAGCAGGTGGAGTAAGCGGAGCGGGCGAAACAGGTGAAACGATGTCTAAATCTAAAATGGCTTTAGATTTCATTCTTGAAGAAACGGAAACAGAACCGATTGAAATTTATTTACCAGCAATGAAAAAGAATGTTATCGTAACGCCAATTTTATCAGACGAAGATCTTTTAATTAATACATTAAGAGTGAGTTTTGATTCTTTTATGAAAAGATTAAATGAAGTTCTTTTAAAACATATAATTATCGATGATAAACCAGGAATTGAATTCTTTGGATCTTATGATAATTTCGTAGAATCAATCTTACCAAATGATAGAACATTAATAATTTTTGCATTATTAAAAGTAAGTTTCGATGATTTCAGTGAAGAACAAGTGGCTTGTCAAAAATGTGGTAAAGAATTTATTTTTGAAAGTAAATCGAAAAATATGGAATTTAGATACCACGAACCATTAAAGAAAAATTTTGATTTTTATAATTATTCATTCTCTCAAAAATTCATTAATGGATTATTAGAAATTGAATTTGGATTTAATCCAGAGGCTATGAGATTAATTCTTTCAGAAAAAGAAAGAGAAGAAAATATTAAAAAGAATGTATCTCAAGAAGATTCAATCTTAAGTCAATTAAATAGCTTTATTTATTTTATCAAAAGTGTAAAAATTTATAAAAAAGGTTCTAAAAAACCTTACCAAGAATTTAGAATTCTTCATCCATTATCAGAAGACGAAAATAATAAAGAATTAAATGAATTAATTGAATTCATATACGGTCTTCCAATTAAAATAAAAGAGCAATTATTTAAAGAAATTGATTTTGAAAAACTTGAAAAGTTTGCTCCTTTATACTTTTTCCATATGGCATGTCCATTCTGTGGTCATGAAAATGAATTAATCTTCTCTCCTGAAACAGAATTTTTTCGTAAAGCCTTATCTTTCATTGGATGAGGAAAAGGTAGAGAAAGTATGGAAGTATCATTATGATCAATTCATTAAAGCTTCCATGTTTGAAAATCTACCTTTTTCCTACACGGAGATGCAAAAATTTCCAGTAAAGGTAAGGGACTATATTTATAATAAGATTCATGAAATTGCAGAAAAGAGATCAAAAATTCTAAGTCAAAAAAATTAAAAGGACTCAAATGAAAACTTTAGAAAATTCTACAACCGTTCCCCAAATTTCCCCTATTACAAAAGATGATCTTCAAAAGATCTCTTTTGATACAATTGATGCAGTTGAAGAAAAATTTAAAAATATCATTAGATCTCTTAATCCAAATATAAAATTTAAAACTATGCAAATTAAACCAGCATCTCCAAAAATTTTTAAATACGTTCCAGAAAATGATTTATTCGTTATTCAGGATAATGTAATTCATGATGACTGGAATTATATCTTAACGTTTGATTTTGTATTCTCGGAAATGTCTAAAAAATTTCCTGAGAATTTTAAAAATAAAGAAATTCAAATTCTTTATTTATTACCATTTCCAATATACAATCTTTTTTTACATTTTATGACGTTAACTCAAGAGTATCAAGTTACGATTTTTATTAGTAAAGATGATATTAATGAAATAAAAAATTCTGAAAATTATATAAAAATTACTGAAAATTTTCCAAACCTTTTTATTTTAAAAACTTTAGAAGATGCAGAAAAATTAAATTATATAAAAATCAAAAAAGATTAACATTTAAACCCTCGCATAAGCGAGGGTTTTTTTGTCGTCAGATTTAAACGAATCTAAAAAGGATCTGATATGTTAGACTTTTTTAAAAATTTAAGTTTTTCAAAAATCGCAATAATTCTTTCAAATGTTTTATTCATCGGGATGATGATTTTAATTTTTGAAATGTATTTTAAATTAAATGAAAAAGATTCAAAAATCAAAAGACTACATGATATGAATTTAAAATATCAAATCGCAATCAATAATTATCAAGTGAAACTTAAGAAATTAAACGATGAAATTCAAATTATGAAATTTGAAGAAAAAGAAAAAAATAAAAAAGAGATCTTTTTAAGATCAATAAAAAAAGATTCGAAAAAAGATTCGAACCTGACGAAATTAATTAAAGATGTATCTAAAAAAGATACAACTGACGTATCGACCACAAAACAATCAACGAACACAAATCAAGATCAAGAAATTGAATTAATATATACAATTTATTAAAAATTTATTAAAAATTTATTAAAAAAATAATTAAAGATTAAAAGGAGCTGTATTGGAAAAAACTGAAAAATTTGATATCATGACTTTTGGGGCAATTGTTTTAACGATCATTATGGTTTTCTTTATTCTTTTTGGTATTACTGGTTGTGGATCAAAAGATTCTAACGTAATCATTAAACAAGAATACGTTAAACCAGATTTGCCAAAACTTCAAAAGGTATCTTTAAAAGATCTTAACCTTAGCAATGAAGAAAAAAAACCTTTAACCTTACATTTGAAAATTATTAAAAAGGATAAATAATGGAATCAACGATGGAATCAACAGAATACGTAGAATACGTTCAAATGTCAAAAGAAGAATTTGAAGCTTTAATGAAAAAATTAAAATCATATGAAGAAGACAATGAAAAGTTAAAGAAAGCCGTAGATTTTCTAAACGAGCAAATCGACGATTATAATCAATTAAAGAAAAACTTTGAAAATTCAAAGAGATCGGAAAATGAAATTGATTTAAATAATCCACCAGAATTAAAGAATCATGGAGTTGTGATCTAAAAAAGATCACTTCTCCAGTTTTTTTGTCGTTAGAAAAAATTCATAGAAAAACTTTTGAAAAACTTGATTTTTAAAGTAGCATCTATTTTAGATCTTCCGCGATATATACGAGTTCTAAAATTTCTAAAGTGATTTTAGAACTGCTATATATCTTTAGATATCTAATGAAGCGCAACGTTTGCGAGACACGAGTTTTCAATTAAAATTATATCGAAAACTTTGATTTTTAAAGTAGCATCTTTTTTAGATACAAGCGATATATGGCAGTTCTAAAATTTTTAGAACTGCTATATATCTTTGTGTATCCAATGATGCGCAACGTCCGCGGATCACGAGTTTTTCGTTTTCAATTTCTATTTTTACGATTTTTTTTAAACGAAGCCAAAAAGGATCTTTTATGGATACATATGGTAATTTACAAAATCAGTATTCACCAGAATTATTTTTTACTTTAGATAAATCAAAAATAATTATTAAAATTGACGATATTAAACGTAATCAAAAGCTACAAAAATATATTCGTTTAGATAAATTATTAGAAACTGAAAAAATTTATTTAACCGATTTATCTTTTAAAGATCAAAATGAGGTTATAAAATTATTCTTAAAAGAATACAATTTTATCATAAAGATCGCAAACGACGAATATTTTAACTACACTAAATTATATCAATTCTGGAAACATAATACTTATTTTATCCAATACTTTTCTGGAATGAAGCCTGATTTAACGATTAAAGTAAATGATAAAGAAAACGAAGAAGAATATTTCCATATGGACAAAATTGATTCAATTATGTTAAATTATATTGGAGTATTATTTTTCTCCGCGTATTCAAAAATCGAGAACGAAAAAGTCTTCGTTCAAAAAACTTACGATTTCTTTACTGACTGTTATTTTGATGGATATAAATTTGGAGTTATTGAAGATTTTCAAGAGTTCTTCGTTAAACAATTTTTGACTTTTATTAATACAACTCATGGATCTTTTTTTGGATCATATAATTTTGGATCAAATTTAAAAAATGTTTTATATTCAAAAGAAGGAAAATTGGATCATTTAGCGAAAATGGATATCGAAGGTTTCGTGAATGATATATCCGTTTTATACAATACCTTTTTAAAATTAGATTATATTGAAATGTCATATTCCGAAGATACTTATACTTTAACTATCAATTTAGGAATAATATTAAACGATAAACAATTAGATTTCGTGTTTATCAAAAAGGATTAATCGATGTTAAATCAAATAAATTCAAATCTTTATATGTACGAAATATACGATGAATATTTAGAAAGATACAATCAGAATCTTATTAATTATTCATTATCAAATGGATTATCTATAAAATATTTTCATATCAAAGTTGATGAAAGTTATAACTTTGATTCTGAGATTAATATTCATACTTCATTTCGTAATTTTAAATACGATTTATATCATTTTATGCCAGTTTTTGATATGGAAACATTTACTTCGCAATCTTCATTCGATCCTTCATTGCAAGGAACCAGTTATTCTACTACGGTTTCAATGACAATCGTTTGTGTAGATAATCCAGTTCCAGGAGATGTTTTCCATTTTTACGATATTACTGGTCAATATAAAATTGACAAAACCGATATTTTCCGAATTAAGCATGTGCATTATGTAAGAAATTTTAATATAAATAATGATAAAAATAATTTAAAAATTTATAAAGTGGAAGCGGAAAGCGCTCCTTTTAAATTTAATACAATTGAAGAAATTGAAGAAAATAATATTTTAAGAACTTATTTTTGGGATAATGAATCTGGATCTTTTATCGATGATGATCGTTATGAATTTTTAATTTATCTAAGAGATGAAAAAGAAAAAAAATATAATTTATGGAAAGAAGGATCTTATAAAGATCCTATCGCGCTTTTAGCAATTAAAAAACTTTATGAATTAAATAATGGAAGTACCACTGCTTCATATGGATGGTATAAATTTAATACAATTATGAATTTTTATCAAAAAAATTTATTAGAAAGCTCGCGATCGATTGGTATTTGTGCTGGTCCTTATATGAAATTAGAAATAGGCGTTTTTATGTCTTTCTTTGATCTTTATTTTAAATCAAAGAATGAATCTCCGATTTTCAAAGATAGATCTTTTGAAGATCAGTTTTTAAAATACAATGATGAACTTTATAGTACTTATCAACAGTATTTGGATAATCTGATTAATCAAATAAAAGATGAAGAAAATAATCCTGATGGAGTATTATTTCAAGATTATGAAATATCTTCCGATGCAAAAGAAACAGATTCGTCAAAATCGTTAAGTGTTTTGAGAATTAAGAATTCTGAAGCTGATGAAGAAGACAGCGAAGATAATGAAGATAACGAAGACAGCGAAGATAATTTTGAATTTATTTTTAATGAAAACGAGGACGATCGTTATGAATCTTATTTCGATGCTTTATTAGGAATATATAAAATTTTATTTTCATACCGATTAATAAATCCTAATTTTTATGATAAATCTATAATCATACCTTATATCGAAAACGGAGAAACTTTAAATTCCATAAACAATGATGTATTATTTTATAATGTAGATGGAGAAGTTACTGGACCATTCTACGAAACAGAAGTGAATTATGATCCAGGTTATGTATTATCATATCAAGGTGGAGTAAAATATTTTAGCCCACATGACGGTGTTTTATCTTTTTAAAGGAGATTAAATGTATTTTTTAGAAAAGCAAGACGTCCAAAACTGGAAAGACATAATAATGGAAGCTCCAGCTTTGATGACTTTAAATGACAATATTAGAGAAAATCTTTCATTAACGTTCGACCAATTTTTAAATACTTTATATATTGAAAGACCGCAAGTTATAAAAAGTTTTTTCAATTACGAAGTAACAGATGAACATATCGACATAATATTGAATCAATATGGGATCGATAGTAAATACTATAAAAAATTAAATAAATCATTCAAAAAAATTTTAACATATTTCATAGAAACTGCTTATCAGAATAAAGGTTCTATCAGTACTTTAAAAATATTTTCTGATATTTTTAGAACAATCTTTGGATCTGTAAATTTTTACAGAATCATTGTTACTAAAAACGAGACAATCAAAGACGATGTTAGATCGTATTATTTAACTTATGAATTAGAACCCTTAATGATTTCCGATAAGAATCATATTTTGACATCTTTTGGAGATCAAGTTTCGTTAACCGGAAAACATTTAATGAGACTTGAGCAATACTCAGACGAGCATTCATTTCCTATTAAAACTAATTTAATTTATATTCAATTTTTAAGTACTCAGTCTAATATAGATAACTTTGACATTTTTAACGTTGGATTAAGAATGTATTCAGAAACAACTCTTCATAATAATATGATAAAATTGAAAAATTTTTATAATAAATATTTTGAATTTAATGGTTCTGATATTATAGCGATTCTTCAATTCGCCGATTTTACAAGATTGCGCGCGGAATCGCCAGGATTCGATTTTCAATACGATGAAATTATTAATAAATATAATTTAATTATTGATAAAAATCATATTTATACTTTAGAAGATTTTTTACATGAATACGAAGGAATTCGATATAGTGATCTTAAACAGATGACATCGTTTAAACGACGATGGAAATACTTCATTAGTAATTATACTACTCCAAAAAAAGCTTACACAAATTATAGAGAATTGAAAGATTATTTATTAAAAGAATGTCCAGAAATCGTAGAAATTATTTTATCTTTAGAAAGTGCTAAAACTGAAGATAATGATCCATACCAAGATTTTTATTTAGCGTTATATAACGCTATTGTCGCGAATATAAATATTAATGATAAATATTTAACTATGTTTTTGAACGCGATCTTTTTAAATCTTTTAACTGGAGAATCTTTTTTAGATTACTTCTTCATGCCTTTATATAATATTTTTAAAAAATATTTATTTCCGATAGAATTAGATTTTCTTAATAGAATTTCTAATAGTATTTTTATTAAATCTAAATTTGATGCGTTCGCCACTTCCAATGAAACCAGAACAATGCTTTATTCATCTGGTTATATGAGTAAATTATATCATTTTGCGGATGAAGTAAAATTATGGTATCTTAGAAGATTCCATTCTCACGAAAACGAAAAACTCGATGATAGAGAATACATAGAAGTAAAAACTCGTGCTGCTAGTACGTTGATCTTTCAAAGATACGTTCGGTTCTTTATCAAATCAAGATTTTTTGATTCTTATAATTCTTTATTAAGCGATAAAAATATCGTTATAGTTAGACCAAGGTTCTCATCGAAAAATCTTTATGATTCTATAAAGGATCCTTCAAAGATCACAACAACGTCATTCATAAGAAATTCTATGAATTTCGAAGATAAAAATAAAATATTAATTTTATCTAATTTTGAATCTTCGAATGTATCTAAAAAAGATGCTAACGATGATGCTACGTTTTTTATTAATTCTTTTTTTAAAGATAAAAATAATTATTCTGAAGAAATTTTTGAAAAATGGATCAGGTTTGATTATTTAAATAAATACGGGGACTTAGATATTTATTTAATTTTTAACATAGAACAATATAGAAAATTAAGTTCTTATGAACAAAATTTATCGTTCAAATTTTCAAATATTTCGGATAATTTATATATGACTCATTATAAATTATTCGAATAAAACATTTTTAAGGAGAAATGATGGCTGATATAAAAACTCTTTCAGTGATTGACAAAAAAATTCTTACTCCCGAAGATATGATTACGGTTAATTATAAAGGTGAAAGAAAATCTGTAAAAGCTTTTATAGGTTTGCCTAAAATTTATAATTTAAAAACTGGGGAATTAATTGCTGAAGAAGAGAATCTTGTTGTTCTTGATGGTAGAGAATTTATGGCTCAAAAAGTGTCTAGTTTAGCGAACCCGGAAAAAGATTTACGAGGTTATGAAATTAGATATTTTGGTGTAGGTAGTGGTGGAGCAGATGGAACTACTACTGATGATCCACAAGACGACGATACATCTTTAGCGGATCCTAAAAAGATCAGTACCACTGGAATTAGTACTTCTTCGAATGACTATAGATACATTGATGATGGTTATTTAAAAAGAATTTTAAGTACTGATAAAGATCCAAGTGGGGATATTCAAATTGTAAAAGAAACTCATGTAATTAATACTGATGATGGTGAAAGTACTGTTGAAAAATACACAACAATTAAATTCACTTTAATTCTTGAAGAAAATGAGCCAGCAAGTAAACCATTTACATTCAATGAGATGGGATTATTTGCAGTGAAGTATGATGACGATGGAAATCCAACCGACAACAAAATTATGGTAGCAAGATTTACTACTATGGACAAAAATCTTGGAGCAAATGATGGTCTAAGAGTTGAATGGTCTGTATTAGTATAATTATGCTTAATTAAATATAATTAAATTGCATTTATAATGCATTTATGATGTATTTATAATACATTTATAATGTAATTATTTAGATTCAAATATATTTAGAATTGCTTAATTTTATAAGTAATAAAAATTAAGGAGAAATAATGGCAACTTATGATATACCAGGAATTACTACCTCGGTAATTGACTATAGTCAAACAACCCCCGCTCTTCCAGGTGGAAGAACACCTTTAATTGCTGCTCCATTTAAATTCGGTTCGGAAGATTTGATGATTCTTGCGAATTATGAAGATTGTATTTATAAAACTGGAGGAGCGAATAGTATAAAATACGGTTTAGGAATGGAATATATATTAGGTGCTTTAACAGTAACTGGTTCTGTTCTAGTAAAAAGATTATTACCAAATGACGCTACATACGCAAATATCGGAATCGATAATAATTTTGATTCTATTTCATATTCTGAAGTAATTGATGGAAGTTATTTAAAAGAAGTAGGATACTTTAATCATTTAGCGAAAGCTAGAGGAGATGGTTATAATGAATTCTTCGTAAGATACGAAGCTGCTCCAGATCTTGAAAAAGTTTACGCTGATGGCGAAGGTGATCCTAAATATCGATATAATTTCTTACGAGCGACAATTTATCAAAATTCTCCATCAGGTATTAAAACAATTAAATCAAACATTCCATTATCTTTAATCGATACTGATCCAAAAGATAATGTTCCTGTTTATGATTATAGTACTGGAGAAACTTTATATATTAATGATAAATTCTCGAACTCTAACGATTTCGTTGATGCGTTCATTAATGAAGATATCTTAATTGAACTTAAAAAATATTTAACGATCGATGAAGTTAATAAAGAAAAAGGTACACCAGAAATTATTTTAAAAGATACAAACACTGGGACAAATTATAAATTAATGGCTGATAAAGATAAAAATCTTTATCTAACAAGTACAATTCAAGAAGGTATGGACAGAGTAATCCTTGAATACGATAACAATGGTAGTACGAATTATGTAAAAATTTATGTTCAAAATGGACAAATTTTTAAAGAAAGTACAACTGACGTTAGTTCAAGCGATGAAACATATACACATATTTATTTCCCAGGAGATTTATATTTCATAGATGCATATATTGATTCTGATAGTGGAGATCTTATTTTAGACGAATACAAAACAATCAGATCAAGTCTTTATCAAAAACTTTTAAGTAAAGTTTGGATACTTGAAAACGGTACAGATGGTAAAAATCTTCATATTAATGGAATTATCAATTTCAATGGACCTGGAGATGTTGATCATCAAAACGTTAAACAATTGTTAGTAGAATTCTTTAGTACTAATAAAGTTATTAAAGAAGTTATGTATCCAGAATTTGATTTTAATTATGTAGTTGATTGGACTGCGGACTTAGATGTAATGAATTCTATCATTAATCTAACTGATGATATTGGTAATGCATTAGGTATTTTATGTCTTCCATTATCTTATGATATGGAATCAGATAAAAAAGCTAGAACTGAAAGCTTATATCAAAGTACTTACAATAATGCACTTTATAGTGGACAATGGAATTTAAAACATTACGATGAATATCTTGGAAGAAGAATTACAATGCCATTGAGCTATTATATGATGATTCTTCATTTAAAAATTGATTCTCAAATAAGTATAACTGAGCCAGTTGCTGGAATGGTTAAAGCTCAACTTCCAGTAAGTAATGTAAAACTTTCATATAACATTGATTCTTATGGAATTCAAACTTTAAGAAATCTTCAAATAAATACTATCATAAAAGAAACTGATGGAATTTATTGTATTGATCAACTTACAATGTATAAAAAAGCAAGTAAGTTATCGAGAATTAACGTTGTTAAAGTTATTCATCAGATGAGAAGAGATCTTCCAAAGCTACTAAAACAATTTATTCAAACTAAAGAAACTAGCAATATACTTGGTAAAGTATCTAGTACAGTAAATAATTATATGAATAAATGGTTAGCTGGAGGAGATACAACAAATCCAAATGAAATCTTTAAATACGCTAATACAAATATTATTTATATTCCTGAAGAATATAAATTAGTAGTAAGTATTAGAGTTAACCCTATTGGAACAATTGAGAAAATCGATATTCCAATTATCGTAGAATAATATAATAAAATAATAAAATAATAAAATAATAAAATAATATAAAATTTTTATAAAATTTATTAAAAGGATCTTTTTTAGATCCTTTTCTAAAATCAAGGAGTTATTATGGCTTTGAATTACACTAACGATTTCACTAATGTTAGCACGGTAAATTCTTCAAACAGATACTTAGGAGGTTCGGATAAAACGGTTCACCCTTATGTAAAAGGATATTTTTACGTTTTCTTCGAATTCCCTCCAATCGTAGCTAAAAAAGTTGGAGAAGCGAATGCTAATGTTGGCGGTAAAATCTTATTATCTCTTTGCGAAGGATTTACGCCTCCAGGAGATAGACAATTAAAAACAGAAACAGTAACTGGAATGGGTGGTTTAGACGCTGATTTCGTTACTGGTCAAACTCTTGATAGAAGTTTCTCATTAATGTATAGAGAATTATGGGGAAATCCAATTTTCGTATATCATAGAGCATGGACAGGAATTATTGATCCTTATCTTGGATTAAATAATTCAGGTTTAAAATATATTCCAAAAAATTATAAAGGTAGAGTTCTTGTGGTTCAGACCAAACCGAATATAGTGAATTCTGCTGGTGGCGGTGATTCAGGTGGTGAAAGTAATGTTAAAGATAATATCATAAAAGTTAATTTATTTGATGGTGTTGTACCAATAACTGATTTAAGTTCTGTTTATGATTCAAATATCAACGACAATTCTATCGCAAGACCAACCATATCATATAGATTCGATGGTAAAGATTATGATGAAACTTATGAAGGAGTTCTTGATACTGCAGTAGCTGTATTAAGCTCACATATTACTATTTCAGCTAAATCAGCATCCATTAATCTTTAAAATGATCTTTAAAAGATCATTTTTATAATTTTTAATTAAAAGGAGAAATAATGAAAGTTACTTTTAAATCTTATAATGAATTAAAAGAATATTATACAGAAGATGGAAAAACTTTAGATAGTGGTTTTGATTGGTTTTTACAGCAAATTGGTGGAGAAACTGTTGCTGTTCAAACATATAAAATCAGTGGTGGTGGATCTAAAAAAGAAATGTTCACTATTGATACTGCAAGTGTAGGAACTGATGGTGGTTTCAATACAAACACAGTATTCGAACATTTCGAATTCCCTAAAGACATTCTTGATTCTGTAGATTATGAAGGTAAAACATATTATACTTGTATCCAATGTGGATTCACTGTTCAAGATACTCAAAGAACAATGTTCTATCCTTCAAAAACATATGCAGATTTAGGTGTAGAAAACTGCGTTTGTCCATTATGTTTTACTAAATCTTTTCATAAAGTAAATTAAAATAAATTAAAATAAATTAAAATAAATTAAAATAAATTTTAAATGGAGTTGTGATCTTTAAAAGATCACTTCTCCAGCTTTTTTTGTCGTTAGAAAAAATTCTATAGAAAAATTATAAAAAAACTTTTAAAAAACCGAGATCCTAAAACGTTAAGCATCAATAGATACACAAAGATATATAGCAGTTCTAAAACGGTTTTAGAACTGCTATATATCCTTAGTATCGAAAAAAGATGCTACTTAAAAAATCAAGTTTTTCAAAGTCAAAAATATAATCTATAAAAATTTTAAACGAAGCCAAAAAAAGGATTTATCAATGAATTCTATTTCATCGGCTTCAAACCATTTGGAAGGAAAATTTTTTAAAGGAATTGTTGCACCATATCCTTCTGATTCTCTTAAAAAAATTCCAGTGCTAGTCACTGGATTATTCAGCGAACCAGATAAAGTGGTTTATTGTACTGATTTGATTAATACTTTTTTCCGAGGTCGATCTCCTTATGGTAAACAAGAATACTTAAGTTATGGATCGTATTCTCCATTATTACCTGGAACTCAAGTGATCGTATTCTTTATTAATAATATCGATAATGGTTATATAATTGGAATTGATGGAGATATCAAAGCTCCAACCTCTGGATCAAATCAACATATAATTTTTAAATCTCCGAATGGTTCAACTATTCTTTTCAATGAATCCGTAAATAAATCTTCAAAAGATAATTTTATTATTAAAACTAGTCAAGGTTATAGCACTGTATATATTGATGAAGATAAAATATCATTATCTTTACTTCAGCAATCGATAGATGAAACAGATACAGTTGAACGAGTTAGTTATATTGATTTAAAGAAAGATGAAATTATTTTTAATGTAAATGGAGCTGCTTATAAATTTGGAAGAAATGGAATTTCATTTAATACTGGAGAAGAATCTGCGACAATTTTTGATATCGGTCCAAAAGGAATTACATTAATTGGAAAGGATTATGTAAATATTGCTACAGCAAATGATGGAGGTTCTATACATATAAAAGGTGGAGATACTTATGTTACTGGTATTAATGAATTACATTTAAAAGCAAATGATGCTCGTCTAAATGGAGTTCAAAAAACTCAGATCACTGGAACCACCGTCAACGTTCAATCTTTTTATAGTGTTCATTTAAAAAGTATGTACGTAGGAATTGAAGCAAAATTAAAATTTACTGAAAGATCTTTATTAAAAGATGTTAACGTTTTAGGTGCGTATAATGAAAACTGCGTAACTAAAAATATTAATTCAACTGTTCTTTCAATAACGACTGGAACTTATTCAAAAGCTGCTGGAACCATTTTGGAAGATGGTTTAACTTTATCAGGAATGGGATTAGGTGCAAGTGTGAGTTCAAGTATGTCTGCGAGTTTCATTGGGTTAATGTTATCAACCGAAGCAACATTGACTACTATTGGAACTGGATTATTATTAAACGATCCTTTTACTGGAGCAACGAATGCTTCATTATCGAGCACAATTGCTGGATCTGCGAATGAAGCAAGTGGTCCAGTTTTATCTCCTGGAACAGGAGATGATTCTCGAATCGATGACATCGCAAGTATTACTAATTATTTAAATAGAATTGAAAAAAATAAAGAAACTTATGTTCAATTTCCAAAACTCTAAAAGGAGAAAATAAATGGCAAATTTAACTTCAGAAAAACAAAGCGTAACTGAAGCTATAAATACAGTAAATTCTTTTCATGATTCTTATTATAAAGAATCTTATTATGGAGATTCGACTAAAGGAGGAGCTGCGTCTGTAGTAGTTTCTGGATCTATTCAGACGGTTACTGTATCAGACGAAGAATTCATGAATTCAAATATTACTCCTCTTTCTGTAATGATGAGTGGATCAACAGGCTCTGAAGGCATTAGTGATCAAAATGGGATATTTAATTGTAATTTTTCTTTTAATTTTTCGACGAATATAGATCTTAAATTACCTAACTTCAATGCTCCATCTCCGGATTATTCTTTAATGTATAGAGTTCAAGATTTTACTAATGAGATATCTTTAATAAATGATATATTAATTAATGGTATTCAAAGTCTTGGATGTTGTGATGTAGCTGAGGCATATAATAGATCAATCGTCCCGATATTTCGATGGTTAGCTGATCATGAGGATATAAAGAATTGTACTGCTAATCCTAATGATCCAGATAATGATAATTCTTGTGGTCCAAAGTTCGGTTCGCCAACCTTTCCAAAAATGATTCTTGAATTGAATGAAGTTTTGATCCAAGCGTATTTAATAGTAAGACCGTTAGTATGTCTTTTAAGACCATTACCAGGAAATCCGTGGTTCCCATTCGATATCGATCAATTGTATTTCGTAAGATACATTGTAGCATATTTTGATCTTTATTATGATATTTTTATTTCTGGAAAAATTTTAGATCCATTGATTAGACCGACTAAAAAAATTCGAGAGAATATTAATAAATGTATTAATGGTGGAGGTTGTGGCGAAAGCATTTTTGAAAAAGAAATTAATAATGTAGAAGATCCTACGGAGATACAATGTAAATTTTTTGTGAAGAAGATAGTCAATCAAAATAAAGAGATTAATAAGTTAAGAGATCAGCGTAGGGAAATTTTTGGTAAAGCAATAAGTATTGATCCAAATAATATCCCATTGGACATGGGTGGAAATACATCGGAATATACCCTTACATATTTAAATAAAATAATAAATAATTTATTAAAAATACCAAATCAAAAGAATGAAATTAAATCTGTTATAGTTCGCGACGCAAATTATTCTGAAAAAGAATTAACTACATTAATAAATGAATTAAAAAATAGTATAGATTTATTAGAAAATTTTCAAAAACCTTTTGATGATTATGGCGATAATGAAACATCAAATGAGCATCTGAAAAAAATGTTTTTATACGGAGCATATGAGGTTTTAAAGAATGATATAAACGGCTTAACATGTTCAAAAAATGAATATTCTGTCAGTGGAAAAGATTTAAATTGCTCAAGCGACAAAGGCTCTTCAAAATATTTTAAATGTTCATGTTCGATTGAAAACGTTGAAACGACAGCAGATGGGACTGAAGTAGGAGACGTTATCTACAAGAAAGTCTTCAAAGCTAATAAAAATAATGTCGGAATAACTATTACGTATGATGCTTTTGATCTAAAAAAGATCTTTTTTGCTCCAACCGAAGGATCTTTTTATTTTTCAGTTATTTCTCAATTAGAATCCGCTCGCGATGAATTAATTGATTTAATGATTGACGATATAGAAAAAGCTATAGAAATTTCAGAAAGAATACTTGAATTAGTAAAATTAAGAAATCAAAATTATAATATTCTTAAAAAAATTGTGAAACCAAATAGCTTGTCTGGTTTACCAGATACATCATTCGGTTTACCAAATGCGGATAAAGTTAATTTTGACACAGTGCCTTGCAAACCAGATAAAATCAAATACAACGTTATGACTACGACTAGCGTTGAAACAACCGAAAGAAAAACAGCAGAATTGATTTATCGATTTACTGATAATGAAAACATTTGCGACTGTCTTTGGGATTCGATGGCCGCTGTTTTTGATAAAGAAGGATTGGTTCCTATACCAGAAACCCTTGAAAAATTCGAGAGCGAAGATGATTTTTCAAAATTTTTAAATAAAACGCTAGTCAATGTAACGTATAAAGATTTTGTCACGAAAGCTTATAATAAATACAAGACGCAGCTTAAAAATATCGATAAGCCTATAAATTTATCAGCATTAGCAGCAACACCAAATTGTAGTCAAATTAAAAAATTTTTAATTGGAGTATTTAATTGGGATAAAAGCATTTTCCCGAAAACAATTGATGACAAAAAATGCAAAAAATTATATAATAAAAATATTAAAATAAATAAAAATACAATAAAAAGTATCTTCAATGGATATCGAAAATTTATTTCAGCTCAAGATATCAAAAAAGAAGTTTCCGAAGATGTAATTAAAAAATTATTTATTAATTATCTCGATAATTTATCTGGGCTTAAGACGGATAAGACGACTAAGGATAAGACGACTAAGGATATTGATTACGATGATATTGCGTTTATCTTATTTGTAGCTTATATGGATGCTATCGATAGCGGCGATGTGACTTTTATGTACACAATTGAAGAAAAAGAAGAACATCCAAATTCAGCATTATTGAAGTTAATTGATTCGCCAATGTTTGAAATTAATGATATGACCTATTCTCATTTCGATAGAAATATTATTCCTACGGTAAATGTAAAATTCTCCGAAAGAATTTCAGCTCAAGCATTCGCCGAAAAATACATGATAAAAGTTCAAGATACATTTAGTACAGCAAACAATATGGTCGCACAAGTTCAAAAAGAAGATTATTATAATTTTCAATATGCTAAAAATGAAGCAGAAAAATTAATTAAGTTGTTAAGTATTTACTCTAGTAATAAAAAGTACATTGAAGAAAATGTCATTGATAAAAAATCTTCATATATCGGTGAAAGTACTATAGTTCAATTGAGATACGCAAATTATCTTGTTTATTGTCGTCATGTTTATGATCAATTCTTTAATAAATATCATCCAATCGATTTAATTAATGATCCAAATGAATCTTTTATGGATGCTTTTTATCATCATGATTATGAAGAAGATTTGGAAAATATTTATTTACCATACACGATTGATAAAATTATTGACGAATACATAGATAAACGAAAAGCATTATTAACCACAACCGTTACCTCAAATTCATATAAATCGGCAGGAGGAACACCTTACGGAATTCCTTTCAAATTTGACTTAGTTTCTTCAAAAGATTCAAATTTAACTTACGCTCAATTATTTTATGTAAGAGATCTTATGCAGAACGAGATTAGTTCAATAATGGCTTGGAAAAGAATGCTTCCAAGTATTGAAACATTTTTAGTCTGGGAAAAACCAGATTTTTCACGAATATGCTCTTGTAACTTTTTCTGTGATTTTCTTCAAAAAATAATTGATTATATTTTATCTTTAGCAAATAAAATTGTTCAATTTATTTACGCTCTAATTACTGACTGGTTTTGGAAAACTTGGATCGGACAATTAATTAAATTTATTTTGATGAAAGTTCGATGTTATATGGAAATTCTTAATCTTAAAGATGATTTTAAAAATCTACGGAATATCAAAGAAAGCATTTATGAATCTTTAAAAAATAATATTAGATTATATGTGGATAATCCTAAATGTTTTGAGAAAAAATTAATAGAAAACCCAACGGATCCATCTATTAACCCGCCAACCAAAGATCCATATGATAACATTGAAGATTTAATAAATAATTATCTTAATAATCAAGAAGAAGAAAAAGAAGCATCTAAGAACAATGGTGTAGCGGAAGATCCTAAATCGGAAGAATCTTATGAAACTGAAAGTGGAGATCTTGTAATTAAGAATTCTAATCCAGATGTACCTCCAAAAATAAAAGCGAAAGTTTTACCTGGAACGAATCAAACTAGATTAGGAGCAAAATTAACAGTAATTGGCGATGTTAATAATTTAGGTACTATAAAATATACTGCTCATACTTTTTATCAATTAGAATTCAAATGTAATTGCGAAGATTCTTGTGTAGACTGCGACGACAAAATTCGTGAAGAAACTATTAAGAAAATTGAATCTATTATAAATTGATTTTAAAAGGAAAAAATATGAGCTTAGAAACTTTTGAAATACAGGAAACCGGCGTTGAAAATGTTTTTAAAGAACCGATTCAGAAAAAGATCGATCGATCTTTTTTAATTGAATCTTTTTTAGATACAACTGAAAAAATTGAAAATTTTAAAAAAAAATTTTCATTCAAATTTAAGATTATACCAGATGAATCTTTTTTAGATCTCTCTGAATCTAATTTAAATATTTTATTGCAGTTTACTTACAATGATCGCAAATTACCATCTTTACCAAATTTAAAAATTGAAATATATTCTTTCGAAGATTTTTATTCGAATGAATCTGTCGAACCAGAAATGAATTTTTTTATAAATGAAAAAGTTAAAAAAATTTCATTGACTTCAAAGAATTACGTTATATCTATTTTCGTGGAGACTCGAATAAATGAAGAAGTTTCTTACGAATTAATTCATCAGCAAGATCTTTTATTTAAAGATGGACTTAATTATATTAATTATAAAATCAAAGAAGGATCTTTTTTAGATCCTTTATTTAAAGACACATTCATGAAAGAAAATAATTTAACTCTCGTGGATTCATTTTTAGATCTTTTTAGAAAAAATTATATAAGAATTGCATACAACGAAGAAGTTCTAACTGAGGAGAATATTCGTCAATACGATATTATTTATTCTGATTCATCGAAAGCTAGCGAATCGATCCCCGTAAGATACTTATCTTTTTTAGATCTCTCTGGAAAAGCAATATATGATTTTTATTGCTTAAGAAGAGGAACGTTTTATTATAAAAATGAATTCAAAGATGATTTTGTTTTAGCAGAACCGATCTTTGAAAGATTCATTAAGTACTTATTAAATGAAATTTTACATCTGATTTCGATTAATATTAAAAAAGACATTTATCGTTTTTTTATAATTAATCCTTTTGATAAATTAAATACAGTTATTATAGATATTGAATAAGGAGCTCATATGGCAAAATTTGAAAATATAAATTCTGACTTTTTACAAGATATTACCGCTCCTGTCGATTCAAGCAAAACGCCATTTTCTAAGATTGTATCTTTTTTAGATCCTTGTATGACAATTGATAAAAATAAAATAATAATTTATTTTAATAAATTATTTTTAAAGTATAATTTTAACGCAATCGATAAAGAATCTTTTTTAGATCTTTTTAATAAATCCACTTCTGACCAAATGTATAATTATTTGACCTCTAATTTAATTTTTGAAATCGAGATTTTAGAAAATGAAAATAAAGTGTTATACAAAGAAGGATCTTTTTTAGATCTCTTTTCAGAGAACTCGTTTTTTAAAACTTATTTTTTATACGAAGATCAAAACAGATCTTTTTTAGATCTTTTTAATACCAAAATTCATTTTAGAATGTACGATAAAGATGATCAAGAAAATAAAATTTTTTCAATCGAAGAATCTTTCGGATCTATTTTAGATACAATTAAAAATAATTTTTATTTCAAAGAATCTTTTTTAGATACATATTCGATAGATATCAATAATGCCGAAAATATAAATGAAAGATTTAATATTATTTATTTATCTGATTTTTCTTTTTTAAAAAATTTTTCTACGTCGTATCCTTTATCGATACAATCTAAAGATAACTATGCATTTTATATAAATAAAAAAATTAATATACTTAAAGATTATTTTGGAGATAAATCAAATGTTTTTTTAGAAGAAAAGGTTTCAAATTTCATCACTAACTTTGATGCTATTTATTGTGCAGATTATTCTTTCCAAGATTTTATTGATCTAAAAATCGTAGGAATTAATCGATCGTTTTCTGACGAGTCTAGTATAAATGTTTTATATGATAATAATAAGAAAAAATATATTGATCCAAAAAAGATACTTTTGACTTACAATGAAAATTTAATGAACTTTAAAAAATACATAAATACTTTTACTAATCTAAAAGGATCTTTTAAAGATCCGAAAATTATAAAAGAAGAAATTTTTAAAGATAAAAAATATATAACCTCGTTTTATATTTTTATAATTAAAACAATTGGATCTTTTATTGATCCATCATCAGAATCTATTTTGGATTCAAAAAAAGAAAAAATTATTTATTTTTTATCAACTGACGTAATATAATAAATTTAATAAATATAATAATTTTAATAATATATAAAGGAGAACTTATGGCAGATACATTAACTTTAGAAGATATTGGCTTCGAATTTTCTCAACCAGAAAATTATGAAGAATATCAAAATTATTTTAAAGATCTAATCGTTCCTACTACTAAATTAATCGAAATTCCAGATAAAATTAATAATTCATTATTAAAAGCTTATGATTACTCTTCTGATCTTGTGGAGACTAACATAGAGAGTATAGTAGAATCAATTGGGACTTTTTATAATAATAAATTAGATGAAATTAAATCAAGTATTGAAGAAAATCTTGCTTTAGATCCTAATACGACTTATGATATAAAAACGACTAAATGTGAAAAAGCAGACGACTCCGCAAAATTCAATGGAAAAGATGAAACAACCTTTATTTCAAATCTTCAAACGAATTATATTGCGCCTGCGACTGTAGCAAATGCAGTAAAATTTGCAAATAAAACTGAAAATGAATGGAAAGATGTAATTGCTGCATCGACCGTTGCATCAGCAAATAATGCCGCAAAACTCGAAAATAGAGATTTCGCGACTTTAAAAAATGAAATATTAAATTCTGTTGATACCAGTTCTAATATAACTTTAGATGACGTTAAACATAAAGTCGAAGATGAATGGACTGCTCACAAATCTGCTGATGCTGATAAATTTGCAGGAGATTCTAAAGATGATTGGATTGATACAATTACCAAAACTAAAGTTGATAATGCTAGCGATGCTGATACTGTTGGGACAAAATCTTTTACAGATATCCAAGATGAAATTGATTCTAAAATAACTACGTTTAAATCTTCAGATGATTTTAAAAATACTGTAAAAACAATTAAAGTTGATAACGCTGCAAAAGCAGACAGTGCTACAAAAGCAGACGATTCTGATAAATTTGCAGGAGATTCTAAAGATGATTGGATTACTACTATAGTTGGAACTAAAGTTTCTAATGCGAGTAATGCGGATAATGCGGATAAATTTGGTAATGAAACAACTGATCAATGGAGTGCAAAGTTCACTACTTTAAAAAATGATATTGAAGATTTAGTGACTTTAGAAAATGGTTGGACTGCTTACAAAGCAAAAACTGCAGAAAAAGTAGAATACATTGGAGATACTGAAGTTGCAAAATTTGACGATCATATTAAAAAAATTGCTGGAAATGTAATTTCAGAATCTGAATTTACTGATATCGATGCATCAAAATTAGATGGTAAAACATACGACGAAATTAAAACAGATATTCGGGATAATGTTACAGTAAATAACGCTAAGAATGCTACGAGCGCGGGGTATGCTAAAGCTGCAGGAGCTTTAACTGATGATAATGATACCGAATACGATTTCAAATCTTTATTAACAACGTATTTTGGAATCGTTACAGATGAATTTTTTACATATCCTCATAATTATCCAGATTTAGCTGAATCTTTTGGCCCATTTGCTCTTGGAACTTTTTTACAAACTATCAACGTTCCAAATGATGAGGAGTGTATATTTGAATACGACGAAGATGAAGATGAAACTACTTTTAAGCAATTTGATTATATTAATCCAGATTCATTATTAAATGGAGCTAGTGCAAAATCTTACGAATACACTAATGGTAAAATTTCAAAAGTTAAGTACTCTGATTTTTCATCAAATAAAAATAATTTCGTAATTAAAGAATTTACATATTCTGGAGATAAAATAACTCAAGAAGATATTACATTTACTTTATTCTTTAATGCGGAAGAATCAGGAGATGTTGAAAAAACCGAAATCAAATTCCAGAAAAAATTTACATATTCTGGAAATACAATATCTTCATCAACAAGCACATTAGTATCAATTACAGATTACACGAAAGAATAAAATTAAGGATCTTTTATGGCTAATTTATGTCCAGGAATAGTGGTTTCTGAATTCATGTATGCGAATAATTTTACTTTATTAATAAGATTATGTCCAGAATATTCTCATTTAATTATGGATGAACCGATAACCATTGGAGAAAAGGAAGTAATTCCTGCTCCATCTCCTACTATCAATGATGAACCATTAGATTCTAGCGATGGAAATTCTGAAATAATTAATTCAGACGTAATTACGCATTTGACTGCTCAAATAACTTTAATTGAACAAACTATATCAGATTTAAAAAAATCTATTGAAGATAATCTTAATCCAGATATTGATCCCGAAGAAGATTGTGATCCAAATGATTATTCTGATCAAGATATTGATCAAGATACTGAAACAGCTAAATACACTGAATTCTTAAGCCCTGAACAGAATCCTTATTATATTACTACAGAAGATGTCGCATCTGGAAAAGATCCTATTGTAATTTTCTGTCCAGATAAAGATAATGAAGATGGAGAGAGTACGCCTAAATTCGTGAAAGAAGATTTACCAATCGATGGAAAAGATCTTTTAAAGATACAACTTAAGACTCCATTATGCGAAATTCCAGATTCTAAAGTAAAAAGTACTGTATCTGATTTAGAAGATATTACGAAGTACATCAACGATGATACATTATCTGATTTATCTGATTTAGATACTTTAATTACTAATACTCAATCTAAGAAATTAGATTTGGATCCTGATAATAGCGAAATTACTGCAGCCGATTATTATAATACATACAATGAAACGTTTGAAGAAAAAACTACAATTCTTCAACCGAAGGAAGTTAAACTTGGAATACCATTAGCTACTTTAAATAAAGAAGAAGAAATTCATCTTCAGATAATTGATTCTAAAGTAGAAGTTACTAATCTTTTTCAATTGACAAAAGGTTTAAAAATTGATAAAGAATTAGAACCGGGAGTGGTTTATACAATTATTTTTAGGACTAACGGATTTAGTCATTCATTGTATTTATACGATGAGAATAATAATGAATTTTATTCAGATTCTTTATCGACAATAAAAGATCTTACAGTAACCACGATAGCGATGGATGCTTTAGCTAGAAAACATTTTTGTGGAAAAATTTTAGACGTTCAAATTTTTGCAAATCAAATTGCTACTCCAGAAGAAGTAGTGAAAGAAAAAGCTTTATTTACAGTGCCAGATGGAGTACTTGCATTCTACGATTGGAATGAAATAAGAGTTCATAAAAATTTATCATTCTCTTTACCAAGTTTCGAATATCCTTTAAAAATGTTTCCAAATTATTATAATAATTTTATTCTCGAAGAAAATACTTTACCATATAAAAGTCTTAAACATGGATACATTACAAACTTCTTTTGTAATCAAATCCTTTCAGAGAATGAATTTACGATCGCGGCGTGGTTTAAAATTGAAGATGATAGCAATATATATAATGAAAGAGGCTTCCCAGATTATCGTGGAATTATCGATGATGATATTCATGGAACTACTTTAATGTATGATAGATACACTAATAAATTTAAATTACAAATACTATCTAAAGAAGGATCTTTTGAAGATCAATTTTTTGATTATTATCTGAGAGATAATTCTTGGTACTTTATCACTTTTAAATTAAAAAGAAAAGATACAGAGACTCCAGAAGATAAAATTATTTTTAGAATTCATGATGAAGAAAATAATATTGATGAAATTGAATTTAAAGTTCCCGAGAATTTTAAATTTATTTTAATGACAATGTTTGCTCAATTCGTCGGAAGAAATTATACGAATTTCTTTGATGTAAAAATTGGGAATGTTGCATTGTTTAAATCGGTAATTTCCGAAGGTCAAGAAGATGCAATATTCTATGATGGAATTAAAGTTTTAAAAAATAGAAAAATGTAATTTTTTAGAACTGCTATATATCCATTGTATCTAAAAAAGATGCTACTTTAAAAATCAAAGTTTTCAATATAATTTTTAATGAAAACTCGTGTCTCGCAAACGTTGCGCTTCAATGGATACACAAAGATATAAAAGCAGTTCTAAAAATTTTAGAACTGCTATATATCCATTGTATCTAAAAAAGATGATACTTTAAAAATCAAAGTTTTCAAAGGTTAAAAAATGATTACTGCAAGAATTGGTGATATCGCTGTCGGAGTTTGTCCTTGTCCGCCAACGGGAATGTGTCCCGCGACTGGCGTTGTTGTTACTGGAGATCCATTGCATCTTAATGGAGGATCTCCTACGACTCGAATTGGAGATATTGTAATGTTTCCTTGTGGTGGATTCACTATCGTAACAGGAATGTTTCAATCCTTTCAAGGCGGAATGCCATTGGCTTCTATTGGATCAAATTGTATTGGAGCAGGATCAGGAATGATTGTTACAGGAAATCCTCTAGTTATGAAATCTTAAACGAATCGGAAAAAAGGATTCAGATGGCCGAAGAAACAACAACCACAACAATCAAATTTGATTCTTCTGAATGCGTGGATACTTATAATGTTGGAGCAGGAGATTATTCCGATATATATGAAGCACGAGCGCATTTATATGATCAAAAGATTTTTGACGCAGTTGAAAAATTAAGATATGATCTTAAAACTAACTTAGATGAATACAAGAATAATGGAGGAGATATTACCGCTTCCCGATATACTGATAATTTAAATTTATATGATTATTTAAATGATGATAAATTTAAAACTTTCTTTAGAGATAATGCTAAATACACGGATGGTTATGGAAACTCTTATGATTATATTAAAGAATTAATGAAACTTTCATTGACTTATAATGAACATTTTATGGAAAACTTAATGATGGTAAAACAGATTAAACCTTTCGATTGTTGTTATTATGATACCTTTTTTTATTTGAAAGAACTCTTTCAAGATTTTTTTAATAAAGGTAGAAATCTTTGCCATTATGATAAAATTGTAAAAACATTCGTAGACAACTTCGGATCTTATTTAGATGCTTTTTATGATGATACTGATGACAAAAGTGGGTTAGAGTATTACACTCAAGTTCTTGATAATGCTTTAGATGAGAATACTGATATTTATAACGAGATTGATACTTTACAATCTAATATAGAAGACACTACTAAAGACTATAGTGATCTTTCTTATAAAATTAAAAAATATTTAGATAATTTAAAATTATTAATAAAATTAATTGCAGTTACTAATATTATTTTTACTTTATCAGATGAAGAACGAGCTCATGCGAATGATTATGCTGACACTATGAATAATATAATTAATCAAGATAGTTCTAAGACTGGTCATACATATTATGAATTAAGATCTTTCGAGATTACGCAATATCAAATAAAAATTGCAGTTAAGTATCGAGGTAACGTGGATTCAATGAGACGAAATTATAACAATATGTTAAAATTATCATTGATCGCCGGCGTTCGATATTTCGGATTTGATATAGATTGCTTAGATGTTTATAAAGATTTACAAGTGATTCTACCAACATTGAATGAAAATTCTTCTAATGAATCTTAAAAGGATCTTTTATGGCTACTTTAATTGATACACAAAATGGATACAATCCACAATACGAAAATAAATTCGTAAGACAAAATTATAATGATTCACCAAATGGTTGGGTAATTATGGATACTTGGAATAATCCATATTACCCTATCAATCATACGATAAAATATAGTTCTAAAGATTTCGATATTCCAAAATTTAAAAAATTATTTCATAGTGAATATGGTGGGCGACCGAATGATTTATTTCTTCCGTGGCATTATATTATAGACAATGTAAATGATTTTCCGTATGTTATTAATTCCAGACCATTCAATTATAAAACTTATCTCCCAGGGATTGAAAATAAATTATGTATTTTATTAATTGGAGATTCTGAAGCGGATCTTTATCAGGACTCTTTTTATAAAATAATTGCAGAATTAATAATTAATCCTTTTAAAATAATGACTGGAGCGTATTATATGAATAACACGAGGGATAAATTTACATTTTTAACAGGAAAAGGTTTTAAAAAAGACCGATTATTCAATTATATAATTTAAAGGATCTTTTATGGCTAAGAAAAATTCACCAGAATTAGAATATGAATTAAACATCGATTCTCAACGCGAGAGTATCAATAAAAAAATTCAAAATCTAGAAAATAAATTAATTTCATTAAATAATAAAGAATCAATTATTAATACTTTAATTATTAAAATTAATAACGAGTTAGAAAATATCGATCCTAAACATTTTAAAGCAGTTTCTCAAATGAGAACCACTTTGAATAAACAATTCGAAACGTTAGGATTGATTACCGATATGATAGCAAAATACGAAGACATGATTCAAAAATATAGAAAAATGTTAATTGATATTGAAAATCAAAAAATCAACAATATTATAAAATTCCAAAACATGATTAAAGGTGCGGAATCTGCAGAGAACGATGCTGCAAAAATTTTACTTCAAATAAATGAAAGATTAAATTCGATGAATGAAAATGGATCTAAAGAAGATCAAGCGAATCCTTTTTATGCTGAAGTAATCCAAGAATTAGAGGATAAAGGAGATTTATAATGTCAACTCTTTCACGAACCTTACAGAATAATTCCAGTAATACTGGTAATTCCAATTTACCAAAAAGTGAAGAATTATTTTCAAAAATTATAAAAAATGAATTTGAAAAATTACGAAAAGAACCAGATACTCTTTTTGAAAATCTTACGGTATCATTAGATTACGAAAAAGAATATCAAAAATTCAAAAAATCAAAATATTATTTAACTTTCTTACACGAATCAGAATATAATAAAATTAGAACTTTAAAAAGTTATTTTTTAGGCGAAATTATGATTCCTATTATAGAAGAAGTTATGTTGAGAACCGATGATAACATTGGTTTCACTGACGAAATTCTTCTTGAAAATTCTTATGATATTTTATTAAAAAAATTAAATCCAAAATTAGAACCAGTTCTTGAAAAATTTGATACATTAAATGAAACTGAACAACTTCAGTTTATCGTTGAAAATACTAGAGTATTAAAGCAATATGGTTTAATTGAAGAAGGACCTTTAAGAAATTTTGCAGAAAAATTAATGGTAAATAATAAAAATGTTTTTTTTAGAATATCAAGAATAATTATAAAAAATATAGATTTATTATTAAAATCAATGGGAAATTTTTTACAAGTTTTATTTGGAGGTTTCCGAGATATCGCTACTGTCGTTCCTTTCGTGAGCGGATTCCTAACATCAATGGCTCAATTAAATGAAGATAAAAAATTTCTTTTACGAGCAAATCTTGGAGATTCTCCATACTTAAATGATTTTATGAGATCGTATGGTAAAATATCCGTTGGAGATATTGGAAAACGATGTTGGGAAAAATCAATGGCGTTAATGACTGTAAAATTTGATCCAGAATTTGACGCTAAACTATTGAGTTATTTTTACACATTGAATGGAGTAAATTATTCTTTTAAAAATCCTCATGATTATGACTTAGAAGATTCTAGAAATGATTATATTTTTAAAAAATTTTTAGATACTATCAATACCGATAAAGAATTTAATAAAAAAGTTCATTATTATCGAAAATGTCTTTATGGAAATTTAATTGATTATATTACTGGATTTTTAAGAGTTTCTATCGAAATGGATGGCGTTGAAAAATCACTTTTAAAAAATATTAGATTTTTAAAAGATGATGGTCATCAGTTCGTAAAAACATTTCGAGAATTTTATGATTTTAAACCTAAAAACGAAGCGGAAAGAATTTTTATAAATGCAACTATCGCTTTATTAGATTTAAAAGGTTTAGCTCTTGAAACACTTTCTAATATAAATAAATACAGAATGCAAGATATTTATTTACAAGAAGATATGGAATTCGTGGTAAATAAAATTCGTCAGGCGTTTAATGATATCGATCAAATGTCTAATGATGTTTTAAGAGATACAAAACCAGTAACTGGTTATAAAAAATATGAAGAAAATATGAGACAAAATAAAGAAGAGCGAACAATGATTGGTAATAATGATAAAAAACCAAAAAAACTTTCGCTGTTTGATTAGTATTTAAATAATATTTAATTAATTTAAAAGGAGCAAAAATGACTAAACTTAAAAAGGATCTAAAAAAGATCACTGAATTAATAGAATCAGTTGATAGCGTTGATCAAATCAATGAAAATGAAATCAATGAAATCGTAGAAATCACTGAAAGCATTACAAATTCGATCGTGACAAGATCAAGAGATTCTAAGATTGCTGCAGCAATCGGAGCAATAGCTTATGGAATTGCTAAACAGAAGAACGATCCTCTGTATTTAAAAGCTGCTAAATATAAAAAATTATGGAAGCAAAATAAAGAACAGATTATGCAAAAATATGGATCTCTTGCTCGACAAAAATGGTTAGAAAGAAGTCAAGGATAAAACTTTGTCTTTAATTGATCAAGTTTACAAAAAGCGATCTAAAAAAGATACAAACGAAGAAGTCAAAAAAGAATCAAAAAAATTGGAGAAGAGGGAGAAGACTCCCTCTTCTCCATCAATTTCTGTCGAGCAGAAAACCCCACAAGAACCACAAGAACCACAAGAACCACAAGAAAAAGAATTCAATAAACTCGAAGAAGCTGGCGAAGTTAAAAAAAAGAATTCCAAAAAAGAATCTAAAAAAGATTCAAAGATTGTGCAAGAAGAGACTGATCAAGAAGGATCTTTTTTCGATCCTTATAAATTAAATAGTTTTAAACTCTTTTTAAATTGCAAAAAGCTATTTGATAAAAATTTATTTTATCAGGATTCTCTTGATTCTCTTGATTCTTCTAAGTTTTTAAAATTATTAATTTCTAATGAAAAATTTTCGGATTTTTTCTATATTAAAAACGAAAGTGTAGTAATTCCTTTTAATGATATTAAAATTGCTTTTTATTTAAAAGAACAATTTGAATCTTTTTTAGATACGAATAAAATAAATTCATTTTTCTTAAATAAAAAAATTTTTTTATTCGAAGATTTGGATAAATTAGCATCTTTTTTAGATGCTAATTTAAATGATTTAAATAAATCAAAATGTTTATTCTGCCCATTTTTTATCAAAAAGGATAAAGAATTTAAATGTACTCTTTAAAACAATAAAGAAATGATCTTTAAAAGATCCAAAAAAGGAGAATTAATGATTAAAATTAATTTTGGAAGTTTTCCGTTAATTAATATAGATCAGCGAACGAGATTATGTTTAGATAAATATTTAATTAAGACATTTTCTAATCAATTTCAAATGCATGATAAATTAACCACTCTTGGCACTGGTAAAGATTTTTATTTTTTAACGCCAGAGAAAATTCTAGACGAATTGCTTAGTTGGGATAAAAAATCGAACAGATTATCAGATATTCAGCCAAAAAATTCGGCTGGTGTTTTTGGCTCATCAAACTATAATTCATCATCTAGATTTAATGGATATTTACCTGAGTCAACTGAGATCGTTGAAGTTGTATCTAAAAAAGATGCAACGAAAGAAATTTTTTTAATTCCTAATTATCTAAGTACTCAACGATTGCTTGCTATGAGATCTTTAGAAGAAGCTATTTTTGAAATGGAAGATTCTGGAGATGAAAATGAATTTAATTTTTATGATCTTTATAAATTTTTAATTACTTATAGCAATCAACCGGAATTGGTAGATCTTTTTCCTATATTATTAAACGTGGCTGATGAATTCGAAGAAACAACTCTTGCTCAAATTGAACACGATATTATATTTTTCATTAAGCAGTTTAAAAAATATTTAGCTCTTAATGGAGATACTTTAAGTATTCTTGAAGATATCGATGATATAATTGATCCAACTCAAGATCCATTGTTAATTCTGAAAATTTTTGAAGAAATTACTATTTATTTAAATGATAAATTTAATCTTGAAATGGATGAAATCAATTTAATTAATCTTCCAGATATCGTAGATAAAGATGATCTTGAAAACGGCGCAAATGATATGAACATCGAAGAATCTGAGAAAGTACTTTTAGAAGAAAAAAACAATAAAAATTTTAATTATTCAATGTTAGATAATGCTGATGCTTATACTGCTTTAATTAAAAGAGCTTTTATATTAATGAGCAAGTATTATCAAGAAATCGCTAGAGATGGTTTTTATAGAAATAAATTCGTATTACCGATTTATAGCGAAAAGTTAGTGTCAATGGATATTAATAATCCAGGAAGCGCCAACACCCAATTTAAATATTCATTTTATTTACTTACGAATTCTTTAACAGACTCAATTAAATTAGATAATATTGCTTACAACGAAAGCACTGTTATCAATATGCTATATATTTTTAATCAATTATTTCCAACATTGTCATTAAATGAATTTAATGATAGGCATATGGAAATGGTAATGAAATTCTATAATTTTATTGAAAAGAATGATATGAAACCAGTTGAATTTTTTACAACATTTTATAGATTAGTGTATATAATTAATCATTATGAACCTGGAAACTATAATGAAATAAATGATATAATTAATTCAAGCAATAATAATCAAGATCAATTTTTTGATAAAGAGTTAGTAGTTGAAATGGTTCAAATTATTAATCATTTAAGTCCTTCGGTTCAGGATGAATTAAAATTAATGGCTAAAAAAATTACTAGAACGTTGAAAGATTTAAGAATAATCAATCCTGCAAATAAACCTGAATTAACTTATGATAGAGATATGTCTATCGATTACAGTAGACAAGTAATTGCGTTATTTGAAGCTTTTTTAAGAAATAAGAATACTTCATTTTCAGGTAATCTATCAACAGAATTCCGAAGAGTTCAACATTTAAATGATAATATAAAATTTAGGGATATAATTATTTTATTTCAAGAGCTCGTTAGATATAATAAATTATCTTATAAAGACATTATTGTTCAAGATAATGATTTTATTGATTTTAGTATGGAAATTTCAAATACGAGATTGAATTTTAATGAGTTAACCACTAAACGATATCTTGATCAAAATTTTAGAGATTTCGTAAAAATGAGTTATGAAAATTATATCGATACCATTATGAAAAATACTATTTTAAATAGCGTTGCTGTACGCGATTGTACTGATTTTGATTTAGTGCATTATAATGCGGCTACTGGAGAAGTAAGACTTTCGGATCCAGCGTACTCAATTACGGAATCAATAAAATATAAATTACCTAAAATGAGTTTAGAAGAAGTAATTATAAATAATGCAATTTTAAAAGATTTAATCTATGATCTTTTTGATGCAGCGCAAAGTAAATTAAGAACTCCATTGAGCGCAGCGGATCGAATAGTATATGGTAGAATGGCAAATTATTTAGATAAACTTTATCATGAAAGATATACAACAGGATCTATTTTAGCTACTTTAAATAAAGATAGAAGAGATGAAATTCATGAATTATTAAATTTACCTATCATTTACGATACTTTAGATTTCGATGATTTATTTGAAAAAGTTTATAAAATTTTTAAACAGACCCATTATCCAACGAGAGGTGGTATGGCGCGTCGACCAATTACTGTTGAAGAATATGTAGATGAATTTTTCCGAATACTACAAAGTTTTTATACCGTAGATGCTTCTAGAATGGGCTCTGGTGGATCCGGAGGATCAGGATCCGGTGGTAGTACTGCGAGTGGATCAGGAGGCTCAGGTGGTTCTGGTGGTTCTGGTGGATCTGGTCGATCCGGAGGAGGTTCGGGATCTGGAGGAAGCTCAAGTGGCTCTGGAGGAGGATCAGGAAGCTCTGGCTCTGGAGGAGGTTCTGGTGGCTCTGGTGGATCCGGTGGATCTGGAGGAGGTTCGGGATCTGGCGTAACCTTATTCGATAAAGATCACGGAGGAATTTATCCTAAATTAAGAACCACTTATGGAAATATATATGATATATTAACTAATCTATTTCTTAGCCCAGAAATATTCGCATTAATTATTAAAAATAACATAGATGATTCCGATAAGTTCGAATCATTCATTTCAAAAGATGAAAATTCTTTAGAAGATAATGAAAAACTTTTATTATATAATTTAAAAAATCTTAATACATCAATTATGGATCTCGTAGTAGATTCGACTGAATATTATGAAATGCTTTTAGAAAAAGAATTATTTGAGAAAGCAACCGATTGTTTGAAAAAAGGACGCTTAGTTTCACATATTGATCATCATATTTTATATGATATTATCGAAATGCTTATCGATAAAAATACGAATCAAAATGTTAGAGATAGATTTCAACGAAAGTCTTATAAAAGACTTCTTAAGATTTTAATCGATAAAGTTTTTAGACCATTGATTCTAAAATTCAAAAACATGTCTTTATCGAAAGAAGTTGAATTCAAAGAAGTTTCAAATGGTTTAAATCCATTATTGAAAAAGATTGTTAAAAATCCTCAGCATTTTAAATCTTATATTATAAGTACTAACGTTATTAATATTTTATATGAACTTTTATATATTACAGATACTCAAAAATTCATTATTGGAGCAAGTGGACAAAACGCTGGATTAATCCAAGTACCACGAAAGTATACAATGATGAATAATAAAATAGAATACATTTTAGATAATATTTTAAAATTAAAACATAATCCTATTTGGCTTATAAGTAAAGATAAAATTTATCTTTCTTTACCAGATTATTTATCTTTAACGCACAATAGAATTATAGGTAGTGTTCCAAAAGATGAAATTCAAAATTATTGTCGAATGGATTTCGCAAAAATATGGAGCGCTAAAGAAATCGGTAATACTTTAAAAGGTACTCAGAATGTTGGTAAAGCGACAGCAGATTATCTTTCAACTCTTAAAAAATTAACTGATAAGAAAAATTTTAAAAGCAGCAAATGTAATGGTAAAAATAAAAATAAAGACAATAAATGTAAAAATATTGATTCTGAAATTAAAGCAATTGAACAAGAACTTAAAGTAAAAGAAGCGGCTTTAAAAATCGTAGGAATTGATATTAATAATATTAAGAAAAACGGAACATAAATCTTTTAAACCAAAAAACCAATTTAATTAAATTTAATCGAAAGTGATCTTTTTTAGATCACTTTTAAAAAACTAAGAAAAAAATAAAATTACCTTTTAAAAATTAAGGAGACATAATGTATAAATTTAGAATTAAAGATATTGATGAAAAAATAAAATATATCAAACCAAATTCATTTTATAAAAATGCTATGGAAAAGATTAAGAAGTCTAAAATTTTTGAAGAAATTCAAGAAAGTGCTGTATCTTACGAAATTGAAACGAAACAGATTCAAATCGATAAAAATTCAACTGCTGCAGAAAATAATAAAATGATTGTGGAAGAGACATATGGTAATCCTTTATCTTTTATGAAAACTGTTAGTTCTAAGATAGCTAAAGCTAAAAAACAAGAACGAAGAAAAATGGAACTTATCACTGAAAGTTTTAATTCAAACGTTTTCGAAGATAAAACTTTAAAAGATTTAAAATATTTTAATTATTTAATCGAGAGCACTTTAAACCCTCTTGAAAATGAAATTAAAAATATTAATGAATTAAAAGAAGTTCTTTATGATAAAATTAAAGAAGCTTTAGTAGAATCAGTTACTTTATATAAAGAAACTAACGTTAAACCAAGATTCTTAACACCAGCTTTCGCTAAAAAAGAATTAACCGAAAATGAATTAATTAATCTTTATGAAGTAAATTTTAAAAAATTTCTTACTGAAAATTATTTAACTCCTGTAAGAAAAAATGAATTCAAAGATGAGATCAAGAGTGATCTAAAAAAGATCACTAAGTATTTAACGGAGAATGGTATTGATGCGAACTTAGATACTTTAACTCTTTATTTACCTTTTGAAAAAAGTATTAGAGAATTCTTCGAATCAATTTTAATCCCTGAACCATCTAAATATAAAATTAATTTATTTTTAGAAAATCAAGATCCAATTTATTTCGAATTATTCGAAAACAATGCTAAAATTCTTCAAGAAAATGTTGAAGAAAAAATTGCTCATATTGCTTCTATGATTGGACCATTTTTATTTAAAAATAAAGTTGATACAGATTTAGAATCTGGTTACAATCCATTAAAATTAGCTGGTTTATCAATTGCATGTGAAAGAATTGATGATGGACCTATGGTTTGTAAAGCTAAAAAAGCTGAAGGTATTGGAGCTGAAGAAGATTTAGAAGATGAAATTCCAGATGTATCTGATAAAGATGCAAGCGTAGCTGATGTAGCTGATGATATCGATGATATCGATGATATTGATATTGAAAAAGAAAAAGAAGCTGTTGAAAAAGCTGCTGAAGAAGAAGCGGTTGATCTTGATAAAGATGAAGATTCTGTAGAAGATGCAATCGTTGATGAACTTGAAGCAGAGCTTGAAGCTGAAATGGAAGATAAAGTTGCTGGGCCAGATGATAATATCGATATTGAAAAAGAAATGGAAAATGTTCCAGAAGATTCAATAGATTCTGAAGGATCAGATGAAGATAAAGATGAAGATAAAGATCATGATGGAAAAAAAGATTCTGAAGAAGATCATGGAGAACTTCCAGAAGATTTCGAAGGTGATCATGAAGACGCTGAGAAAGAATCTAAAAAGAAAGATGAAAAAAAAACGCTAAGTGAATCAGATGAAAGTGGTATAGATCCTACACCATTAGATAATGATTCTAAAATTTCAAGATCAATCAAGTTAGCTGAAGAGCCTGGTGATCTTAAAAATTTAAAAGAAGTATATAAAGAACATAAAAATTTTAACACTGAAATCAATAAAGAAGAATTCGTTGGCGATGAAAGCGCGAATATCAATAAATTGGAAGACGTGGTAAAAACTCACGAAGATCAAAATTTTAAAAATTTTGACAAATAAAAAGTTTTTTGGAGATGTGATCTTTTAAAGATCACTCTCCAGCTTTTTTTGTCGTTAGATAAAATTAGATAAAATTAGATAAAAATAAATTTTAGAACTCGTATATATCCTTAGTATCTAAAAAAGATGCTACATTGAAAATCAAAGTTTTTTTAAAAAAATAAAATAAATAAAAAAGAAGACAGCTCTAGAATCCGAAGATTCTAGAGCTCGAGGACTAAAGTCCTCAGAGAGTTATCCGAAGATAACTCTCTTGTCTTCACTATTTATATATCTTTTAAAAGAATACGAGTTCTAAAATTTTTAGTGTAATTTTAGAACTGCTATATATCCTTAGTATCTAAAATAGATGCTACATAGAAAATCAAAGTTTTCAAAAGTTTTTTTCTATAATTTCATTTTTTCTAACGACAAAAAAAGAAGTGATCTTTTAAAGATCACTTCTAAAATTATTTCTAAAAGTTTCTTTCGAAACCTTTATATTTTTTCTGAATAATTATATCTTTTATTCCTAACGGAAAAGATTTAATATCAGATTTTGATAAATTAAATTGTTTTGCTAAAGCAACGATGTTTTTATTGTAATCATTAATACTTTCACATTCAGAAGTAATTAATGTTACAATTTTCTTCCCTTGTTTATAAGCAGTAACTTTACTTACAAAGCTATCTTTATCGTCACCTACTATTTTGAATTCTTCGTCAATTCTTATTATAGCATGTTTATCCAATTCTTTTGGATCAGGTGCCTTATCTAATTTTTCTTTAACTTTCTTTATCTGACCATTAGAAGAAGAAGAAATTTTGAACCATCCTTTATCCTTCCAACCGTTTATATATCTAATTCTATAAGTATTGAAATACCAATCTTTTTTCCCAGCATCTTTCATATACTCATTTAAAGAATCGTATTGATTCTTATTTAATTTAATCAGGAATCTGATTTCCTTTCCTGATTTAATCATTTGAGTTTCTTTTGATGTTAGAGATAAATTTTCAATTGCTTCTGTAATTGTCATTAATAATTTTTCTGTTTTTTTATTTAAAAACATATTCTTCTCCTTCGTTTCCTTCGTTTCCTTCGTTTTTCTATTATTTCTTACACGTCAATTTTTTTACATATAAAATTAAAGCATAATTTACGATAGATAATAATCTATACCAACTTTGAGCACCCAGTTTTTCATAAGCGCTTTGTCCAAAGATTTCTTTCGTAATTTGCTCTCTGTATTGCTTAATTTTAATATATGCTTCATTCTTTTTAGCATTACCAATATTTTTAATTAAAACATCAATATTGATTCCACAGAATTCTTCAACGCTCGTTGGCTGAATTCCTTCTAATAAAAGATCTACAATAATTTTTAAATCTTCTTCATTATTAAGAATCCATTCATTAATACTTTCAATTACTTTATCGGAAATTCTAAATTTATTTTTTAAGACATTGCTAATCGCTGGATCATTGATTCCAGTTTTATCCATTAAAGCATTCTTATCAAAAGTATCCCCAATTTGATCAATAATATTTTTGATAGTTTCTCTTTTTTCAACCATCTCTTGATTATCTTGATATGCTTTTGCGTAAGCATCTTCTGCAGTTTCTTTTAATCCTTTTTCATAAGCTTCGTAATAATGTTTTGCTAAAGTTGTAACTACGATAGTTCTTAATCCTGGCTGAATTACTGTTAATAATTTAATCATTCCAGTTTTAGGATCTGCTGCATCTTGTCTTACATATCTTGGAATAAATTGTCTTTTTTGAGGGACAAAATGATTAAATAAAAATGCATAAGGTGTTCCAAGTTTTACATAATCAGAATTACTCTTAATCATATAATTTTGAACATATCTTGCAATATCTGGATTACATCCTAATTTCCAAGATCTTTTTACTAAAGCATTCCAAAATCTTGCTGCAACTAAAAGAATTGGAATTGTAATCATTGTATCATTATCGATATACATTCCCATAGTAGCAACGATACATAATGTTAAATAATAAGGTTCTGAGTAATTTCTTTGACCTTGATAAAAACCAATTTTCGACATTTCTGTTTTTAATTCACTTTCCGTTAGACCAAAAATCTTAGTTAATCTTTTTCCAAGATCACTTGGGTATACGAAAGTATCACAAAATGTTTGATGTTCATGAGCGTGTTTTACTAAAATCTGAACAGCTCTATGAAGTTCTTTTAAGATTGCTTCTTTATATGCTTCATCTTCTTTAACTCTTTTAATTACAGCTTGTAATTTTTCAGGTAAATTAGAAATATTACAACCCTCAACATAAACTTGTTTTGGTGGTTTTGCTGCTAGACCTTTTTTATTTAAATTCTTAATAAAATTAATTCTATCTTTATGAGATAGATCTTTGAAAGATGTAACTGTTTTTAAAATTGCTTTTTCTGTAACATTTGGATTAGCCATAAGTGCTCCTTTTCTTTTATTGTTTTTAGATGTCGTAAATATCTTTTGAATCAAAAAAAGATTCTAAAGATAATGAAGCAAGATCTCTCCTCTTACTTCACTATTTTTATATCTATGCTAAAAAAAGGAATTCTAAAACAAAAAGGAATTCAAAAACAAAGCGAAAAATTAAGATTTCAAAGGATGATATGAAATGGGTACAACAACAACTACAACAACAATAAATTCACCAAAACCGATGTTCGATTTAAAATCCGAGTTATCAAAAAAATTTAATACTGATAAATCTTCACATTCGCAGCTTTTTCCAAACCCTGTTTCTACTAATAATACTCCTACTAGTACTAGTACAGATAATAGCTATACAATTAAGAATTACGCAAATCTATCTCAACCAACTAACGCGTTTGAAAATTTTAAAAAGTTGGTAAGTTCTATTGGTGTAAATCTTGGCGGGAGCCTTGGGAATTTTGCTCCTTATATCAATGGAAATTATATAATTCTTATGGAACATGGAGCATGGACTAAAGTAACGCCAAATAATTTTGATATAGCTAAGGGTATGGTTAGTACAATATCGGAATCGAGTAATACGCATACATCTTCTTTCTTAGATGGTCTAAATGAAATTAAAAATCAACAGACATTTGTGACGTTAGCGACCGACGTTGCGTTACCTGAACCTATAAAAGAATTTATAATGGTAAGTTCGCGAAATCCCGCGTTAACCATTTATGATAAAGATACCGTTTTAACAGATTTTTCTATATCATATCTTGATAATTATGATTTAAATTTAATTCAATATTACGAAGTTTGGCATAAATTTATTGAATTTTATAAGCGAGGATATATTTGGTATAACGATAAAGGTAGAAAACGACAATCTTATATTGAGGCAAATTGTGGTAATTCCAAGTTCTCAAAATATTTTTATTCTTTGCCTTATTTAAATAATTTATATATTTTAGCATTTGATATGGATATGAATATTAGAGCAGCGTTTTTGATCCCTGGTATAAAACCAACATCAATGCCTCTAAAGCAAATTCTTGGAAATCGTGGTCAAAATCGAATGACTACGTATTCGATTCAGCATAAAAGTACTGGGCAATTGATTTATAAATTTTATAAAAATTCAGAACATTTTTTTAAAGAAGCAAATCAAAAATCAGAAAACGACAATTCTACATCCGTTCCTAATGAATTCAATTTAGCTGCAAAAATAGTAAATTTATTCGATTCGACATCTTCAGAAAATATTAAGAATACAGGTTCAACTAAAACTAATTCGAATGATTGTAAAGCGAGTTTTGCCAATGGAAGTTCGACTAAACCGATACCTACAACTCTTGACGAATTAAGAGAAGCATTGAAAAATTGTAAAAATCAGGCTACGGAAGATAAAACTTATTGCGCGAAAATAAAAGATCGGCTGCAAGCAAAATTAGCTGCAGAAGGTATTCAACTTGGCCAAAATTTTAATACCAGCGAAATGGAAAATAAAATCAAAGAATTCAAAGAAAAATATGCGGAAAATGAAAAGAAACGTTTAGCAAGTTTAGCAAAAATTGAAGCTGTTTCAAAAAATATTGACAATATGATAAAAGATTATGAAGATGAGAAAGATGACATTGCTGAAGAAATGAGAGAAAAAAATTGTAGTAATGATTCTACGATAGAGGGATGCGAAAGTTTACAAACGAAAATGACAGAATTAACTGAAAAAATTGATAAGTTAAAAAATTTCAAAGAAAAAATTAAAAGATCTGATAAAGATGGGACCGTTGACCCAGATTTTATTATGGGGCTCGATGCAGATTATGAAAAAGTAGCTGATGTTTTTACTGATACTTTTCCAATGGTTCAAGCGTCTAAAAAAGCAATATCACCAAATTCAAAATCAGACAGAGAAAACCCTGTATCAAAAATTAATAAATTTTTTACAGATAATAAAATTGATAGCGATTCGCCACCGTTGCTTTCAAATGACGGGACAGAAGTTAAAGATTTGACGACGCAAGTCCTCGTTAATGGTAAACTTCAAACAATAAAAATTAATGGTTCTGGAAATAATTCAATTAAAGTTACTGGTAATCAAGTTTATGCTGTGCTTTATGAAGTGCTTTTAGCTCAAGGTCATACTAAAAAGCAAATCGAAGAAGCAATTGAAGTCAAAAGAGATGGTCAGGGTAATATCGTTGACATCAAAGATACTGGTAAAGGAATTTTCAATTTACCTGAAAGAGTAAATGAGCAACTTACCGTCTCAATTGCGAAGCTGTTAGTTACTCATCCAGAGTATTTTGGAGAATCAGAAATAAAATCAAATACAAAGCCTCCAATACCAGTTAAAAAAGGAAAGTATTTAGCAATCAATTCAGCAAATAAAGAAGCAATTGAAGCGCTTAATGAGATATACGAAGCACACAATTAATATATATAATACATATAATACATATAATTAATATAATCTATACAATTTTAAGGAGAATTAATGGCAATTCAAAGTTACGAAAATAATATTTTGAAATATCAGCAAATTGTTCAAGATAATTTTAAAGTACAAAACCCACATTTATTGAAAACTGGAGTTCTTGGAACTCTTGTTAATATTCTTGCTCTTCAAGAATACGATACTTTCGATTATTACAATAAAGTATTTCAAGAAAACAATCCATCATTAGCAAAAGATTTTAATTCAATGTTATTCCATTCGAATTTTTACAACGTTGATATTACTTTTGCTGAACCTGCGACACTTAGCGTGTATCTTCAAATTCCAAAAATCAATACGGATAATATTAGATATTATGAATACACTATTCCAAAAAATAGTCCATTTATTTCAAAAGATGGGATGGATTTTATTATTGAATCAGAAGTAAGAATTATTCAATCTCAATCTAAAATTAAAGCTTATCAATACACTAGCACCGAAGGTAAAGTGGATTGTAATATTATTACAAGCACTGATTTTTATGGTAATGAGGTGTATCTGGTTCAGATCAATGATGTAAAACAATACAGAAGACGTTTTTATAAATACACTGTTCCTTTTTATCAATTTGGAAGTACCTTTAATTTTGACGTTTCTGTTAAATCGTATAAAGAGATTTATCAGATAAATGCTTGGTTAAATGAAAATCCAGATTCTCCAATTGATGAGTTAACTCTTGATAAATTTTCATCTATTGAAATTAGTCCATCTTTTGGAATAAAAGAGATGAATATTAAATACTATCAATTCGGTAGTTCTCGTTATGATTATGATCTGTTTTTAGATATCAAAGATTCTACATTATCATTCAAAACAGGAAATGGAATTAATGGAATTTATTTACAGCCTGGTCAAGAAATTATAATTGAGACAAAAAATACTTTAGGTGAATACGGGAACGTAGAAAACATTGAATTCGCTATCGAAAACGTGATGGTTACTACTGTAGATTTAGATGGTAAGCAAAGTGTATACAACACTGTTCTTAATGGATTTTCAGTTAATGGAGCGTCTGGAGGAAAATCAGTTGAAGATATTGAAAGTATTCGAAGTAAGATCTTCAATAAAATAAAAATAAGAAATGGTATTGTTACGCAAGCAGATTTCGAATCTGTTTTTTCAAATGAAGGAATTAATCCTTTTATTGATGTGAAATTTATCAATAATAATACTACGGTTTTCGTGTTTAATGTTTTAAAAGATAATGGCGAAGTTATTCCAACAACGGCTTTAAACATTTCAGAAGTTAATCTATCAAATGATCCTTTTTATCCAACGATGGTGGTAAATGATCAAGAATTTATTTCACCTTTTTATTATAAAAAATTAAATAATAATATTACTCAAGCTTTTATGGTAGATACTAATATCGAAGTTCCATTGTTTACGAGCGCAACTGTTGATCAAACCGTTCGTTTAAATAATGAAATTAAATTATTTATTACTTATGATTTTATTGATCGAAAATCATATATAAAAATCGAAGGCGCTCATGATGATTATACTTATAAATTAAGTTGTAATTTATTTGACGTAGAATTAAATTTTGGAAATAATTTTACTTACGAAGTTAATACTCGATACACTGATAGCTTTTGTATTATAAATAATTACCTTTATGATTTTACTATTGACGTTTATGATCCTAATGGGATCAAAGTAATTACATTTTTCAATTACGAATCTGAAGATCGACGATATTATCAATTAATTCCTCAGCAAGAAATTTATAAATTTTATATTGAAATTGAAGCTCAAGACATTGAACCTCAAGAAACATCAGCAGCTTTAGATTATTTAGATAATGAATTTGCAAGTATTATGAACACGATTGAATCGTTATACGAGCCGATAAAAGATGGGGAATTATCTTACGCTCTTAGATTACCATTTATTTCAAAAGATTATTTTGATAAAACCGATTATCAAAAACTATATTCTATTTTGGATTCTTTCTTTAAAATAAATAAAAATAAAGAAAATTTTCCTTTAACAACTAGAGTTCAACAAACGTTTTTTAATACTGTCGATATTGATCCTAAATATCAACCGTTTTTATTTGAACAAAGCAGTATATTAATCAATAATCCAAAAATACCTATCATGATGGATGTTGTAATTGATAAACAACAATTGATCTTAAGTAGATACGATTCCGAATATGATTTGGAATTCGATATACAATTAAAAACAATTGAATTTCTTAAAAAGAAAGAAGGATTTGAGATAGAATTTTACGAATCTGAATTAGAAGATTATTTATATAATTACTATAATGAAGATAAAAATTTTCCATTATTGAAAAATATAAATATCAAATCTCCTTCGATGTTCGTGATAAATAACCCTGACGATATTTACTATAATATGTCGAAAGAACTTACAATAAAAGAAATTTTAGATTTCATACCACCATATTTTTATTATGATTATGAAAATATCATAATTAATCCAATTTTAAATTAAATAAGGAGTTCCAATGGCAACTGATTACGATATCACTATAGATGATTTCAATACTGGAGATGAAGCTACTACATCTAATGAAGCAAGTACTCCTACTAATGAATTAGATTTAATTCCTGTTAGTAGTTTAACCATTGAAGATATTAAAAATTATATTACAAAAATCGCTGATAACGCTGGTCTTTTAACGACTGATGAAATAAAAGATCTTATCGCTCAAACTTTAAATACTCTTGGAGTTGTTAAAAGTTCTGATATAATCGAATTAGCGAAAGAAGCATTAAATGAAGCTGGAGCAATGAATACTGATGATATTCAAAAATTCATTGTCGATACAATAGTTCAAAAAATGATAGAGCTGAATGATAATATGGATTATATTAATCAAGTTAAAGATAATCTTCAAAAGCAAATCGATTATACAGCTCTTGAAATTAAAAAAGTAAATGATGATATAAATTCTAATTCTGGGGATATCTTCAGAATCAAAGATGATTTAAATAATAAATATCAAATTCTAACTTCAGCAATTGAATCTTTAGAAGATACAATTAATACTATCATTGATAATGATACTTTTTATAAAACAGTAGTTTTTGAACAAGAAGCAAGAATTGCTGCAGACGAAGAAATTAAAAATGAATTAATTTCTCAAATTTCTAACGTTGTGGCTCAAATCAATAATACTAATAATAATTTAGAAATTTTCAAAAATCAATTTAATCAAGAAATTACTGAGATTAAAAATGATGTTACTATAAAATACAACGATATTGTTCAAGAAATTTCTAATATCCAAGTTAGCTTAACTGCGGAAAAATCTAAGTTAGATACTTTATTACTAAGTACAAGTGATCTTCAATCTAAATTAGATCTTATAAGAACTTTTGATGAAGATGGAAGTATTAATGACTTAGTATCTAAAGTAGAAACTTTAATCAATGATTTAAATCAAGAAATTTCTAAAGTTCAAGAAATTGAATCTAATATAGATACTACTATTAAAAATTTAACTGATAATTACGATTCTAAAATATCTGATTTAGAATTCAAAATCTCTATGGAAGGTACTAAAAGATCTGCTGCAGATCAAGAAATACAATCCAAAGTGGATGCAGAAGTTCAAGAAAGAATTAACGATGTTCAAACTTTAAAAGTAGCTATCGATGATCTTAAAAAATATGCTGAAAAATTAAATTTTTCTACAACAGAAGTAGTAAATTCTTTAAAAGATTTAATTAATGAAAACAATGAATCTATTTTAGATAAAATCAATAATGAAGAAAAATTAAGATTGGCTGCAGATAGTACTCTTCGATCAGATATGAAAGAAGAATTTGCTAAAATCTATGATAAAATATCTAATATAGATCAAACTGAAGAAATCGCTGAGATACAATTATCCATTAATAAAATTAATGAAAGACTTACTGGAGATGAAGCTAAATTTTCTAATTTATCAAACACAGTAAAACTAGTTCAATCCACTGTTAATTCTTTTGAAAATTCTATGAGAGATACAATTAAAACATTTATTTCTCAAGAGCAAATGGATAGAGATGCTGCTATCTTAAAAACTCAAGAAAATATTATTAGTACTTATAACGCAAAACTTGCAGAGATTGAAACATTAAAAACCGAAATTAAATCCTTACAAGATTTAATTAATACTACGATAACTTATGATGCAACTGAAGCAGATCAAAGTTTAGTGGCAAGCAATTTAAATACTATTCTAAATAAATACAACGATCTTGTTACTCAAATTAATGATATCAATACTGAGTTAAACTCGATTGATGCAGAGTACACAAATAAATTAAATTTAATGGATCAATCAATTGATTTATTAAAAAATGATTTTAATACTTTAATTACAAACGAAGCTAACGCAAGAATTGCTCAAGATAATATTTTAAATGATAATATTAATGAAGTTAATACTAAAGTTATAGAAATTGTTGGAGGTTTAACGTCTGACAATACATTCCCTGAAATAAACAATAAAATTTTATTAAATCAAAATAAAATTGAAACTCTTGATAATAACATTAAAGATGTTTACGATAATTTAAATAATAAATTCATGAGTCTTATAAATGACTTAAAAGATTCAATTATTGAATTTAATAATTCATTATCAAATGAGATCGAAAATAGATCTAATGCTTTAGGGGAAATTGCTAATAAATTATTAGATGAAAGTACTGATAGAGCAAAAGGAGATCAAGAAATTTTAGATTTACTTGCGCAAGCAAAATCTGAAATCGAGACTGGAATTTCCGATAACTCTACTAAAATTAATCAAGAAATTCAAGATAGAGCTAATGCGATCACTGCGCTTGATGATAAGTACACTGAGATTACTAATCAGAATCTTGCAAAGATCAATGATACTATCACTGATTTAAATAATGAGATTCAAACAAGAGTATCTGAAGATAAAGTTATTTCTGATAAATTAGATCAAGAAATTCAAGATAGAGTTCTTGCAATTAACACTGTTGTTCAAAAAATTGCTGATGAAGCGAAACTTAGAAACGACGCTGATATCAATCTTACAAATGAAATTTCAAATATTAATGCTAAATTGAGTGCGATCTTTGATGGATCAACTGTAGATCTTGATAGTTTCAAAGAAGTAGTTGATTATATTAATAAATTAAAGAATGATGAAGACGAAATCATCACAAACTTAGTTGATCAAGTTAATGCGAAGTACACTGAAGTTAATCAATTAATTCTTGATAAAGAAAATGAAATTAAATCTGACCTTAGCGCTTTAGAAGATAAAGTTAATACTGAAGCAGAAATTCGATCTCAAGCAGATACTGTTTTAACTGAAAATATTAATAAAGAAGTTCAAGCAAGACAAGATGCGATTGCCCTTCTTAATAATACAATAAATAATATTAATTTAACGATTACCAATAATCATAATGAAGTTCTTTTAAAAATTGATCAAGAGGTTCAAGATAGATCTACCGCAGATCAAGAAATAAAAGATTTAATAAGTGATACTAAAGATTCTTTTAATACTAAAGTTTCTGAAATTAATAATGCGTTAGTTCAAGAGGTTCAAGATAGAAAAGTAGCTGATACTGATCTTAAACAGATCACTGATAATATCCTTCAAGATATTTCTGATAAATACAATATTTATCTAAACGACAGCAACGCTATTCATAATGAATTTACTAATATTTATGGTGGAGCACCAGAAGATTTTAGAAACTTCGCAGTAGTAAAAAATACAATCGATAATAACGAAGCGTATTTTAAAAAGGCTGTATCAGATTTAGATAATAAGTATAAAAATATTACTGATAGTAATCTTGCAAAGATCACTAAAGAATCAATTGATAGACAAGATGCAGATCAAACTCTTGATAATAAAATAAGCTCTGAGATCGTTACGCGCGAGACCGCAGTTAATTCTTTAAATTCAAGAATTGATCAAGAAACTTTAGATAGATCTACTGCAAATCAAGATTTACTTAATAAGATTACTGATGAAATTAATACTAGAAAATCTGAAGATTCTAAATTAGATTCTAAGATTACTGATGAGATTACAGCGAGAACTAATGACGTTAGCAATCTTCAATCTCAAATTGATTCAGTATCAAGTGATGTTACTGATAAGTACACTGAGATTTCAGGTAAATTAAATAATGAAATCAATACAAGAGAATCTCAAGTTAAGACTCTTGATGATAAAATTAATACTGAGATTCAGGATAGAGTTACTGCGATTAAGCAAGTTCATAATGAAGTTGCAGTGGAAACTCAAAGAGCTATCGCTAAAGAAGAATATATTCTTGAAATTGCTCAAGATAATCAATCTAAAATTGCTAGTATTTTAAAAGACGCAGATTCAACCATTGATTCATTTAAAGAATTAGATGATAAAATCAATGCAAATAAAACAAGTCTTGATAATGATATTCACGATCTTGACATCAAAACTGAAAATTATTATAATGAATTAAGAACAGATGTAGACAATGAAGTAAGTATTAGACAAAGAGATTTTAATACTTTAAATTCAAAAATTGATAATGAAATTGATAGTAGAATTACTGGGGATAAAATTTTAACTACTAAAATTGATTCTGAAGTAACTGCTAGAGTTGACGCGGACAATGCTTTATCAAAAAGTATTCAAGATGAAGCAATTTATAGACAAACTGGAGATGAAAATCTTTCTAATAGAATCAATCAAGAGATCCAAGAAAGATCTGACGCAGATGCTAAATTAGAATCATTATTAAATAATGAAACTTTAGCAAGAAAAGATGCTGACGATGCTCTTCAAGCTCAAATCGATAATCTTGTAACTAAAGATACTGAAATTTATACAAGAATTGATGAAATCGATGAAAGAATTACTAACGATGAAGGTGCTTTTGATACACGATTGAAAGACCTTGAAAGCTCTGTTGGAAATATTTTAGATTTAGCTCCAGAAGATCTTGATTCATTCAAAGAAATCATTGATTGGGTAAAAAATATCGATGCTGAGAATGATGCAGATTTATCTAATTTCATTGCTACCGCTAATGCTAAAATCGATGACCTTTATGAAAAATTAGATGAAGAAAGAGATCAAAGAGCTAATGTAGACGAAAAATTATTAACAACTATTGAGCAAGAAATTCAAGATAGAAAAGTTGCAGATGATGATCTTGATAGCAGATTAAATACTGAAATCTCTGATCGAGAACATGCTGACTCTTTACTTAAAGGTAAAATTAATGCTGAAGTAACTAGAGCTAAATCAGCTGAGCAAGATCTTAATGATAAAATTGTTGATGAAGAAACTAGAGCTAAATCAGAAGAATCTAAATTAGATTCAAAAATAAATGATGAAGTTTCTAGAGCTAAAGACGCAGAAGGTACTTTAGTATTCAATAATGATATCCTAAATGAAGATGGAAGTACTCCAGATAATTTAACTGATGCAATCAATGATGTTGATAGAAAAATTTCTGGATATTACAATGAAGTAACTCAAGAAATAACTGATCTAAATACTAAAATTGATCATTCTGTATCTGATCTTCAAGCAGAGATCACTCAAGAAAAACAAGATAGATCTAATGAAGATGTAAAAATTTATGATGCAATCAATAAAGAGATCTTAGATAGATCTAAAGCAGATACTGATTTATACAATAAAATTACAAAAGAAACAACTGACAGAGAAATTGCAGATCAAAATCTTTTAAATTTAATCAATGATAATGAAAAAGACAATTCTAACGAACACACTGTATTCGATAATAGAATTTCTGATCTTGAAAGTAAACTTAATAATATTTTATCTGGATCAGATATTAACTTAGATAGCTTCAGAGAAATCGTAGATTACATTAATTCTATCGATATTCAAAATGATGAAGAATTATCTGAATTTATCTCAAGTACTACTTTAAAACTTGATGAATTAAATTCTAAAATCGAAACAGAAATCGATAATAGAACTCAAGATTATCTTGAATTAGACGATGAAGTAAAATCTTTAGTTGCAACTGAAACCGAAAACAGAATTGCAGCTGACGCAGATCTTAAAAAATACGTTGATGATATGGTTTTAAAAGAATCTGCTGAAAGAAAAGATGAAGACAATCAATTAAGAAAATTAATTAATGATTACTTAGATTTAGTAGATGAAGCTAAAGCGGATCTTACTAAATACATTGATAATAAAATCGAGGAAGAAAAGCAAGATAGAATTTCTCAAGACGATTATTTAAATAAAAGAATTGATACTGAAATCAACGATAGATCTTTAGCTGATGATAAACTTCACGATGAAATTATCCAAGAAGCTGATACAAGAGCTATCGAAGATAAAAAACTTCAAGACCAAATAAATAACGAAGTTAATCGAGCAATTAATGCTGAAGATAGATTAGCTCTTAATTTATCAAATGAAATCAATAGAGCTAAAAATGCGGAAGGAGATCTTGATTTCAACGATGACATCAGAAATGAAGATGGTACTAAAGCAGATAATTTAACTGAAGCAATCAATATTGTGGATGAAAAATACTACTCTACGATTAACGAAGTTATAGAAAAGCTTGATCAAGAGATCCAAGATAGATCTGTTGCAGATCAACTTTTACAAGATGCTCTAGATCAAGAAAAACAAGAAAGAATTGATTCTGATGGTACTCTTGATTTCGATGATGACATTAGAAATGAAGATGGTACTAAAGCAGATAACTTAACTGACGCAATTAATGCGGTTAATAGAAAATATAATTCTATAATCTTAATGATTACATCATTAAAATCTGAAATTGAAGCGCTACGAAGACAATAATATAATACAATTATAATAATTTATAATAATTTTAAGATTTATAAAAAGGATCTTTTTTAGATCCTTTTAAAATAAGGAGACTAAAATGGCTGAAATAAATGATACCTCAGTTTTAAATGCGAATGCAGGGATGAGTATTTATGATGTAAATTTTAATTTAATGCAATTCGCTAGCGTTTATAACGATTTCATTGATACTGTAAATCCTAAAACTATGATTCTTCAGCGAATCGTTAATAAAGAAATTCTATCTGTTGAAATTGAAAATGTCGCAAGTATTAAAAATAAATTAAAAAGCGATATTGATAAAGAAAAACAAGATAGAATTGAAGCAGATAATGAAATCAAAAAAACCATTGAAGAAAAAACCGAAGAATTCGATGCTAAAATAGCAGCTGAAGCTAAAAAAAGAATCGATCAAGACGTAATTCTTGATAATAAAATCGATACTGAAATTTCTAGAGCTAAAGATGCAGAAAATACTTTAGATACAAAAATTATTAATGAATCTAACCGAGCTCTTGAAGCAGAAAAAGATCTTAATGATAAAATTAGTGCTGAAGCTTCACGAGCGAAATCTGTAGAAAATCAATTAAGAACTGATTTAGATGCCGAAACTCTTAGAGCTAAAACGACTGAAGATCAATTAAGATCTGATTTAGATGCTGAAGTTCTTAGAGCTAAATCAGAAGAATCTAAATTAGATTCAAAGATTGAAGACGAAATTACTCGAGCAACTTCTGTTGAAAATGAATTAAGATCTGATTTAGATACAACTATGGATAAATTAGATCAAGAAATCGATAGAGCTAAAAAAGCTGACGGTTCTTTAGTATTTAACGATACAATCAAAAATGACGATGGAAGTACTCCAGATAACTTAACTGACGCAATTAATGACGTTGATGAAAGATACGAGCATATCACATCTTCATTAATTCAAGATCTTTCTTTTGAGTCTAAATTTAGGCAAGAAGAAGATGAAAAATTACAAGAAGAAATTTCTAATGAAATTGCTAGAGCTAAAGATGCAGAAGGACCATTAAAATTCAATGATGATATCAGAAATGAAGATGGTACTTTAGCAACAGATCTAACAAACGCAATTAATATTGTGGATGATAGATTAAATAATACTACTAAAGCATTAAAAGATAAAGATGAAAAAATTCTTGAATACATTGATGCTCAAATTGAAAAAATTATAAATGGATCTCCAGAAGCTTTAGATACTTTAAAAGAATTAGCTGATGCGCTTGGAGATGATCCGCAATTTGCTACAACTATTTTAGATAAAATTTCTAAATTAAATTCTAAAATAGGTAATTTAGATGAATTAAACACTGATGATAAATCTAGTTTAGTAAAAGCATTAATTGAAGTTCAATTAGAAATCAATAATGAAGCTAAAATTAGAGTCGCTGCAGATAACACTTTAAATACTAAAATTTTAAATGAAGAAGCTAGAGCTAAAGATGCAGAAAAAGATTTAGATTATAAAATCGAAAAAGAAATCGATAGAGCAATCAATGAAGATAAAATTCTTGATGATAAAATCGATGAAGAAATTATTCGAGCGAAAGAAGCTGAAGGTACTCTTGTATTCGAAGAAAACATAAGAAACCACGATGGTACTAAACCAGATAATTTAACTGATGCAATTAATGCAGTTAATAAAACTTGTTTTGAGAGAATTGATCAAGCATTTGATGCGTTAGATAACTTTGGATCTTTTATAGATACGTTAGATTCTTCTGAACCAAGTATTGACATAGATTTCTTAAAAATAGAAATCAAAAAATTATTCTAAGGAGCCTTTTATGTCAAAATTAACTCAAGATATTTTAGAATTATTACAGTATGTAATAGAATTGCAAAAAAATTATGCAAATGAAAAAGTTGACGAAAAAGTTGACGAAGTTATCGCAGATCTTGGTCAAACCAAAGACGAATTAAAAGCTTTAGTAAACGCATTAGATGCATTAGATTTCAAAGAAGATGGTGAAATTGATGTTGCTACTTTAACTAAAGCAGTTGCTGATACCAAAGCAGCATTAGAATTAAATGCTAATGATTTAGATGCGTTAAAAGGTACTATCGCTGATATGACTGCTAACATCAGCAATATTGCAGAAACACTTGGTGGTTTAGATGAAATTGATGCTCTTAAAAATGATATTTCAGGTATCAAAAACATCATTGATAATTTTACAGGTGATGACGATATCGCTGATCTTAAAGAAAGAGTATCTACAATAGAAACTAAAGTTGAAGATTTATCTTTAGATGTTGAAGCAATTAAAGCGCAATTAAGTTTAAGCGTTTCCGCTGAAACTTCTGAGTCAACTGAGACTTCTGAGACAGGAACTACTCCTACATCTTTCTAATAAATTCGTAATAAAAGTTTTTTGGGAAAGTGATCTAAAAAAGATCACTTTCCAGCTTTTTTTTGTCGTCAGAAAAAACTTGAGTTCCAGAACGTTGCGCTTCTATAGCTATCTAAAGATATATAGCAGTTCTAAAACTAATTTAGAACTCGTATATATCACTTGTATCTAAAAAAGATGCTACATTGAAAATCAAAGTTTTCAACTAAAAATATTTTTAAAACAAAAATTTGGATAAATAAATTTTATCCAAATTTTTATAAAATTTAAGGAGCTAATATGGCTGATAATACTGTTAATACTAATTATGTAACTGAAGATGAATTAAAAGCATTTGCTGAGCAAGTTCATGCATGTGTATTAAATACTATTGCTACAGAAGAAACATCTTATACTGAACTTGTAAAAGAATTCGTTGAATCTAAAGTTACTGAACTTGAAAATAAATTAGTTAATAACGAAGATTGGCTAAAAGCTAAAGAAACTATTGATTCTTTATTAGCAGTTTTCGATGAAAACACTGATGGTTCTTTAAGTGCTGAAGAACTTTTAACTAAAATCGGTGAATTCAAAGCTAATGTTGATGCGTTAAGTGCTAAAATTGCTGACGTTGAATCTAAAATTGATGCAGGTCTTTCTGATTTAAACGCTAAAATTGCTGTAAATGAATCTACAATTGATGAAGTAACTTCTAAAGTTGACGAAGCTTTAAATAACTATAATGATACTGTAGAAAAAGTTGCAACTATCGAAGGTTCTATTACTGACGTTAATGCTAGAATTGACGATGTTGAATCTAAAATTGAGGCTGTAGCTCAAGCTGCTGCAGACGGTGTTAGTGAAGAACTTGAAAGCACAGTTGCTACTCTTAAAGAAGACATTGAAACTTTCAAAGCTAACGTAAATACTGTTGTTGATGAAGCGCAAGAAGAAGTTAAAACTAAAATAATTACTGAAGTTAAAACTGAAGTTTCTGCGATGTTCACTGGAATGCAAGAAGCGTTCGCTGCGTCTTGTGATGCTGCAAAAACAACTATTGAAGAAAGAATGGCTAATTTAAGATCAGCTTTCGGATTACCAGCTGCGGCTGATACAACTAATACTTCTATAGATGGTGATGGTGCAGTAGTTTAATAACTACTCCCTCCCCTTCTTTTTTTGTCGTTAGAAAAAAACGAATCGAAAAAGGATCTTTTATGGGATATAAAAAATACGAAGTTCTTGTAAGAAAAATCAGTAAGACTGATATCGACGATGTAATTAAAATTTTTAAAAAAGCAATTAATACTAAACAAGAATCCGATCCAGATACTTACTGGGCAGCAGGAATTTTTGATCTTAGAACTTTAAAAGAATTTATTATTTTCAGCGATAAAGCTGCAGAAATATTTAGTATTGATGATGAATACGTCACAAAACATTATGAGAAAATTCCTGGCGTCATGTTTTTAGGTCAAAGGATTACTGATAGAATCCCTGATGAAATTATGGATAAAATCATTGAAGAATTGAAAGCGCGCGGAGTCGTCTGAAAAACAGTGATCCGCGGACGTTAATCAATCAAAGATACACAAAGATATAAAAGCAGTTCTAAAATTTCTACGAATTTTTTCTAACGACAAAAAAAGTGGATCCTTTTGGATCCACTTTTTCTAACCTCTCTCACCGTCTCCTAAATTATTTAAAATTATTCTAAATTATTTTACTAATTTATTTTTCATGATAGTCACGAACGAACTTAATTGTCTTTCTAAATCTACTTTATTCTGATCAATAGTATTAAAATCATCATCAACGAATAAATTAAAATTTAATTTAATACTTAAATCTTTAGCTATAGCATTCAATATATCATCTACAGCAGCACTATCTCCAATTATTTCATAAAAATAATTAAACATTTCAAGATTTAAATATTCTTTAATGATATTAAAATTTTTCTTTTTTGAATTATTTTTGAAAAATTTATGATTTAATTTATGATAATAACTTTCTTTAGTAAAAGAATTTTTAGTAAATTTAGTGATAGTGTTATATAAAAAACTATGATCTAAAAAATTTATTTGATCTTTATTATACGCTCGCATAAAATCAAAATAATTTGGTTCAAAGAATGATTGAATGAATTCATCGTTATATACTGAAAAATAATCGTCTTTTAAGAATCTCTTATGTTTATTCAAGAATACAACTAACATTGAATCAATTATGAAAGTATTCGTATTCAATTCATTACTATCATCAAACACTAAATTAAAATTTTCAGTAAATAAATTTTCTAATTGTTTAAAGAATCCAACTTTTACTTTACTAAGATTAGTAGCATAAAAACTAAATAAATTTTGATGAATTAAAGTTAAATACGAACTGAATATTGCTCTAAGAGTCATTGGATTTTTATTTTTAATCGCAGTAAACATTAAATACTTAAGAACTCTTTCAATGATTTGATCAGGAGTAATCATTAAAATATCATAATAAAATTCTCCAATTTTTGTCTTACTATTGTATTTTACCAACCATTGTTCGATTAATGATTTAAGTGTTAAAAGAAATCTAGTTAATTCGGCTTGTCTTCCTAAGATCGAATAAAGATCTTTTAAGAATAATTCTAATGGATTTTTTGCTCTTTTGATGTTAGTAACTTCTTTTTCAGCTAAATACATCTTAGCGAATTCTTCGAGTACTTTTAAATAATAATGAAATGATACTAATGTCAATTTATTTACACCTTCATCGAACATCGTTAATTCAATATCATCTGTTAAATTTTTATAAATTTCATGATACATTAATTTATCTTCTTCAGATAAAAATTCATTATTTTCTTCTTTTCTTTTTAACTCTTTATCAATTTTTTCATAAATAAGATTTTTTATATGCTTATCTATTTTAACGAATTGCTCGATGGTTAATTGTATTTGATATTCATTTTCAGGTTTATTACCAAGAAGAACATCGAGGTTATTAAAAACAACATCTTTATCTAAAACAGAACTTAGTTCTTCGTAAATATAAGTTTCAATTTCGAAATCAAGATCATGCTCAACTAAGAAATTTTCTACGATTTCTTCAATCTTTTTATAATCGTATTTTAATTTTTTTTCTTTTTTATCTTTAAGACTAGCGTAAACGAGTTTAAGTTTTTCGTTTACTTTATCATAAGATTTATTTTCAGATTTATTTTCATTTGCCGTTTCCGGCATCTCTGACGTTTCTATGGATGTTTCATTAGTTGTCTGTACCTGATCCTGATTCTCCATCTTTAACCTCCTCAATTTTTTCTTTCATTTTTTTCTTGATTTCGACAAATTTTTCTTTTAAACTATGATTAACTTCTTCAATAAGCTCTGCTTCAGATTTCGCAGGATTAGCTTTGAATCCCATCATATTTAATTCAAATGTTATACTTTCTGTTAATTCGTATTGATCCAATGGATGAACTTCATCTGGATTTATTGCAGTTACTTGAAAATCTGGATCATCTTCATTTTCAATAAAACTGATTTTTACAAAGTATTTATTTTTTAAATCATTTATTTCAACGATATGCGTTTGAATTTTTTCTTGTAAATATTTTTCAAATTCTTCTTTTGATAAGTCTTTATTATTTTGAAAAATTTCTACAGAAATTAATCTACTCGGTCCAATTTTTTTAGTATTTTCGCTCATTGTATCTCCTTAAGATCTTTTTATTTATATAGGTATATCATTGTTGATCTTTAAAAGATCTCTCTTTAAAAAACAAATTTATATATTTTTAAAGGAGTAAATAAAAATGAAAATTCACGATAATAACCCATTTACAAAAATTTTTCTTTTTTTAATACTTTCCGTACTTTTCGTAGCGTTAAATTTTTTTAACGCTTTAAATGCTGCGGAAAATCTAAGTTATCAAGAAAAGGATCTAAAAAAGATCTCTTCGAATTATGTAAAGAGCCCAAAAAATATAAAAAAACCAAAATTAATTTTTTCTAAAATTCAATTGGATAATTATTATATTTATGCTATTTGCGATCAAGTGCTTTTAGATTCATTACAATCAAAATGTTATAGTTATACTTATAAAGCGCCGGTATTTAATTTTTTTAAAATACAATATTCACATATCAGAGAAGGGATCAAAAAAAGATACTTTTTTCATTATGATAAAAGAATTCCATCTTTATATAAAAATTATATAAATGATTATACTAAAGGAAAAGACAAATACGACAAAGGACATCTTGCGCCTGATGCGTCATTTGATTTTGATAAAGAAGTATTAAAAAGTACATATTTATCAAGTAACGTTGTTCCTCAAGTTCCATATATAAATAGATACATTATTTCAAAAATTGAAAAAGATGAAAGAAATATTGTCAAAAGATCTAAAAAAGATCTTTACGTGTTAACCGGAGCAGTTTATACGCATTATGATTATAGATATGTAGATGAGAACATTTTTAAAACAAAAGTTCCTTCTGCGATGGTCTTTTTATTTATTCAAGATGAAAAAGTAATAAAAGGTTATCTTGTTCCAAATACTTTTAACTTTTCTTTTAAATACAAACAAGCATCTAAAAAAGATCGAAAAAAGATCTTTGAAAATTTAAGAATCAAAATAAATAAAAAAGATGAAATCAAAAGACTACTATTAAAACTTAATATTAAAAAAATTACTTTTAAAAAAAATAAAAAAAGGATCTTAAATGGATACAAAGGATACAAATATTGATTCAACCACATCTTCTAGCAAAATTGAGCTTTTAATTCATAATGCTAAAGATGAATTCAAAAAAATTATAAATAAAAATATAGAATTTTTTACTACTGAGAATGAAAGTATGAAAAATCGATTAAATAAATTTTTAAAACTTATAAATAATAATAAAGAATCTTTATTAAATCGAATTAATTCAGTTGAGAAAAAAATTCTTAAAAAACATGAAAGTGATCTAAAAAAGATACAAGATGAATTCGAAGAAAAAATTGAGAGCTTAATAAGATCATTTGATAAACTTCGTAAAGAATTTTATGAACGAGACAAAGTTGTAAAATATAAAAAATTTGAAGATCTTAATGAAAAATTTGAAAAGTTGTATAAAGAATTTTTAGAGACTGAGAAGAAATTTGTATCTAAAGAAGATTTTAATAAATTGAAAAAAGAATTTGAAGATCTTCATGAGATCTTTAAATAAAATAAAGGATTTTATCAATGAAAATACAAGAATACGATTTAATTAAAAAACGTTTCGGTAAAAAGGTTCCTGAAAAGATCCTTTTCCATAGTTATAAAATGTATCCTAAAGAATTCAATTATGATTATAAAAAACATAGGTATTATATTTATATCTATCTTGATCCATTTACATCATACCTTGAACATAATCAATTGGGATATATTGAAAAACCAGAGATCTTTTTTGGATTCGAACCATTCTATGTTGGTAAAGGAACATCGGGGCATGGATATCGTTTGAATCAACATATCCAACATTTTATAAAAAATAAAGAAAAAAATGAGTTTAAAAGATACAAAATGAATGAAATTCAGCAGAAGATGTTTTCTAATAAATATCCGGACAAGCCAAAGAATTGGAAAGAATTTCAAGATCATTTTGTGATGGTATATAAGGCGTTCGATAACGAACAAGATCTAATGAATACAGAAAAATTATTAATAAATAAAATTGGAACAATAAAAAATATGGATGGTCCACTTGTAAATAAAATTACAAATTACGATCAAAAAGCAATAAAAAGGATAGAAGATGTATATTACAGTTAAACTTGTTAAACCCAACGGAGAAAATCCATTACTAGTTAAACCAGAAGATACTTTTAACCCTGGTATCTTAAATTTAAATTTAAAAAACATTGGATGGATTGAAGACACTGGTGAAAAAATTGATTTTTATAAATTAAATTCAGACGAAGAAGATGTAATAGATTACTCAAGAGATCTTTTTAAGATCCATTATAGATTTAAAAATGTTCTTAAAGAAAAATATTTTTATTTTGCTATCGACAACAGCGAAGTGTCAAAGTATCTCGCTAAACATAATTTTTATAAACTAGAAAGATTTTATATAAATATAGATAATATTTTATTCATTGAAGAAGAATATAAATTATCAGTGACGAAAGATAAAAATAAAGTAAAATTATTTTTTTATTTATCAGATGGAATGGTTCTTCAAATTCTTACAACAAAATCTCGTTGGGAAAATTGGAAACATATTCGATTATAAATCGTATTCGATTATAAATCGTATTCGATTATAAAAATCATAAAGGAATAACAATGGCTTATCATTTTGGAAAAACATCATTAAAAAGAATGGAAGGTTTAGATAGTGATCTTATAAAGATCCTTAACCTTGCAATCAAAGAAACTAAGCAAGATTTTAGTGTTATTGAAGGTCTGCGAACTGCGGAACGACAATACGAATTATATCAAGAAGGTCAAAGTGAGCTTGATGGCTACGAAAGAAAATCAATGCATCAATTTGGAAAAGCAGTTGATATTGCTCCATACAAAGATGGAAAATTAGTATGGGGAATTGACGAAGATCCAAAAGCTTGGTTAGAAGTTGGAAGAGCGATGCTAAGAGCTGCTCGAAAATTAAATATATGTTTAGAATGGGGATTAACTTACAACATCGGTAATGGATACGATGCACCTCATTTTCAATTAAATGAAAAGTGATCTTTTAAAGATCACTTTTTTTGTCGTTAGAAAAAATCAAAGAAAAAATTAAAGTTGACTCGCGAAAAAACTTTTGAAAAACTTGTTTTTTAATGTAGCATCTATTTTCGATACAAGCGATATATACGAGTTCTAAAATTTTCAGGATTTCTAAATCATTTTAGAACTCGTATATATCTTTGCGTATCCATAGAAGCGCAACGTTCTAGAATCACTGTTTTTTCTTAAACGAAATAATAAAAAGGAGAAATTTATGGCAACAGAATCTACGAAGACCACAAAAACCACACCGACAAAAAGTTCTTCTCCAATTTTATTACCTAATATATATACAAGTCGTTATACGAGTAGAATTGGTTTAATGGTTTTTGAATTATATAATAATTCTATTTATTTTTATATGGATTTAGAAGATGGTCAAATAATTGAAACTTTAAAAAGCATTTATTTATTTAAAGATGTAAAAGCTTTAAACGATCTTCTTGATCTCAATATCCCATTCGATAAATACGAATTGGAAAATCCTGAATATTTAATGACTCCAATAGAAAAAATAAGATACGAGATTTCTTCGGTTACTCTCGAGGAATACTATCCAAACGAAGAAAATCCTCAGAATTGTTTTATTATTGAAAATCAAAACGACGTTATAACACGAGATGAATTAGAAGAAGAATTATTTCATAATAATGAAAATTATTATACTAAAGATGAGATCGATGAAAAATTAATTGATCTTCAAAATAAAGTAAATGAATTATATCCTACGAAAGAATCTTTTTTAGATCTCAAAAATGAATTATATAATTATTTAGATGAAAAACTTAATTTATTAGAAGATGATCTTCAAAAGATCGCTAATAAAGTTTTCGATGATCTCGACGATGAAATCAGTGAAAAGATTAGAGCATCTTTTAAAGATCTTTTAACGACAGAATTTGCGAATCTTGCGTTTTCTCAAATTGATCCACAATTGTTTTTAAAAGAATTAGATTATTCTGAATTCAAAACTTTCTTAGAACAATTAGCATTATCTTTATTAGGAAAATATTATTACGAATCTGAAGATTATGAATCAAATGATCTTATTTTGATTCGACATGATCTTAATAGTACTTATCTTAATATAAATATTTATGAATACCAAGATGGAGAATATTGGAGTTTTTATCCTTCTTTTTCAACGCATGATAAAAATGTATTATTAATCAAAGGCGTAAAAGGAAAGAAAATTAGAGTTTTAATAGATAGATTAAAATTCGATGAATTAAATTCTGATATTTTATTGAATGCGAGATACTCGCCAGAAGAATTAGCGAATATGTCTTATGAAGAACGATGGGCATTATTATTTAGAATTAAATAATTTTAGAACTCGTATATATCCTTAGTATCCAAAAAAGATGCTACATAGAAAATCAATGTTTTCTAAGAATTTTTTCTAACGACAAAAAAACTCTCGCATATGCGAGAGTTTAAATTATAAATAATTTATCATGTAGTCTATGAAGTTTATTAAAGAACGATCTCGAAAGTTTTTGATATTCTTTATCATGAATGATATCTTCTGATACTAACGAGATGTCTATCATTTTATCTAACATTTCTACCAATTCCTGCAACTTTTCTTTTTCATCATAATCTCCTTCATGACGAGTACTAGTCCCCCAAATTTTTTCTATCAATGATAATTTATGTCTAATCACTAATAATAAAAAAACAGGATCCGATTGACAATCAATTTTTAAAATAGGATCCCACTTTTTAATATTATTTTTATAAATCCATTTATCTCTTAAATAAGTATCCCAATGATACTCAACCATCATTTTTAAAGTTAAATAATAATCTTTGATCGTTTTTAATAATACTTTAATCAAAGTCACTACTAAACTTTCATTTTTAAAAAAATTCCAAAGATCTAAAATTGATCTTTTTATTTTAGATTTTAATCTAATAAAATATCTTACCATGCATTTTCCTTTTCTTCATGAACGTAATATATTTCCTTATTAAATTTATTGTTTCTTATTAATTGATTTTTATCTACTAAATAATGTTTAGTATTTCTATAATTAAAAATAAAACTTCTTCCAATAAATACTGCTTTAACACTAGCATTATTATATTTAGCAATGGCATATAATTGTTCAACGAATTGTAATTTTTCATCTAATTTTACTGTTAAGATAACGTCAAGCATGTTGTAGGCTGCAAATCTTGCAGGGTTTTCTAAATAAACTTTATTGAAATCTCCTTCGAGATCTAATTTATTAATTTTTAACTCAACTTCAGCGATAGTATCTAATTTATAATTAGGTAAAGATTTACCCATACCTGATCCTCCCGAATCAACGGGTTGGTATAATTTTAATATATCTACCGCAGTTCTATCGGCGATCTCGTATGTTATTTGACCATATTTTTTAATACTAAAATTTGATATGATTTTAAAAGCATTTTCTTCGCCAATTAATTTAATTAATCTATTGATAGTATAAGGGTCGTCGAAGCGAGAGCTGTTGAATCCAATCAAAAACAGCGTTCCTATATCTTCGATGGTTTTAAAAAAATTAATAATCATAGTGGCTTCATCGTCAAATACGTTAATAACTATTTCTAAATTTTTTATATCATACATTTTATTTTTTTCGCAAGATTCTTTATAAATTTTTTCTATCTCTTTTTTAAATTCTTCTGCATTATCAAGAAGCTGATGAAACTTAGAACTTTTATTTCTAAGAAAATCTATATAAATAGTATTATTAATATTATTATAATAAGCTATTGATGTTATTTCAAATTCTACTGAGATTGGATCAGGTGCTTTCTTTGGATCGAATCTTGTTTCGATATCGTAAAAAGTTTTATTCATAACTTTTCTATCCCAGAACTCTTGATCTTTATCTCCGTATTCATTTAAATATTTAAAGAAAAATAATTCTCCGGGAGAAACTTCAGTGTTATAAAATTGATAAAATTTTAAATTATCCGTTTTTAAGTTATCTATTATATTTCTAAATGAGTCTCCATAAACTACATGCCCTGGAATTTCAATTGCTTTCATTAATTCTCCTTTTTTAGATTCCTGATCTTATTTGGATCTCTTCATCAAATAAATCTTTAAATTGATCTAATTTCATATCAATATTAAAATTCATAATTGTATCAAAATCTAATTCGATATCTAGTTCTTTAAAGATCTTTAAAAGATCATTCTTGTCTTTTTCATTTAAACCAACGGGTATGCTTATAACATTTAATTTTTTATTAATTTCATCTTTATTGATCATATATGGAGATAGTTCGTTGTTTTTATTTTTTAAATTATAAATATCTAAAATTTTTTTAAGATTATTTAATTTAACTTGAACGACGATGAAACTTTCTCCAGGTCTTAGATTATCTTTAAAAATTAAATTATAAAACATTGCTCCTTTAACTGGCATCGGTAAAGATTTAAATTCTTTCACTCCCCATTTTTTAGGAATTCCAAAGTATTCGATGTCAAGATTTTTAATAGCTAACTCTAGTTTTTTAGAATAGATCTTTTTTAGATCATTAAAAATTTTATAATATAATTCTTCTTCCGTTGTAATATCAAAGTTCTTCGTTAAATTAAAATACACTTCATTTAATAAATCAAATGTTATTTTCGTCACGTCCGATTTAACGATTTGACCTCCTGTTTTTTTAATCTTTCCTTGATCGTAATATGTTCCTTCATTCCATAATACTAAAAGCGAATAATATTTTTTACCACGGAAGAATCCACGCACTGCTACAACTTCGCTTTTAAAATCCATTAAATTATACTTTGGATTTAAATTAAATTTATCTTGAAGATTTTCGTTTAAAAATTTTCCATAATACCCATTTGATGTTAAAGCGATATCTTGTGTATAATCCACAGTCTTTTCAATATTTTCAAATTTTTCAAATGGTAATTTAATTTTCAGATACGCTGAGTCAGTATCTGAATATAAAGTCTCTTCTGCTCTGTCAACTGTTTCTATCCACAAAGGAGCGAAATCAAAGACTTCGCTGTGAAAATCATAATTGTTAATTTTTTCCATTAATTTTCCTTTAAAAGAAAACGTTAGTTAAATAATATTTATTTAACTCTTCTAAAAACTGATCTTTCCAAGATCCTTTATCATCTTTTTCTTTTAATTTATTTTTTACTTCATTGAATATTTTCTCTGCAACTATTATATCTTTATGATCGCCCCATTTGAATACATATCCTTTTTTATTTCTTTCTCTGAAAATAAAAAAGGTATTATAAAATATAATTTTTTCATATAAAAGATTAAACGGATCTTCAAAAGATCTATAAAAGATCTCTAAAAATTTTATTATAAAAAGATCAATCAATCCCATTGAAATCATTGGCAATAATTCATTTTCTATAATTTCGAATAGTTCTTTTTCATTTATTTTATCTTTAAATTTTTTAGATTCTTTAGATAATTCTGTCGTTAATAACATAGAAAATAAAAAATCATCAGGATGTTTATAAGTTATAGCAATTCTAAAAATATTAATGAAATAAAAAACGATGGAAGAGAGATCTTTTTTAGATCTCTCTTCCAATAAAACAAACGGCGAATTTAAATTTAAAAAACTTTTATTCGATGAAAGAATTTTTAAAATCTCTTGAGAGAATATTTTAGACCAATTTTGATCTTTTTTATTTAGCATCCATTTAGGATCTATAAGAGTATTTAATTCTATTTGCGACTCAATTAATTTTTCATAAAGAATTGGGTCAATACCCTTTTCTTTAATTAAACTTGAAATTTTATCATCTTGCTCTTGAATAATTTTACTAATTGATTTTTTTGCTGGGCTTGCAATTCCATTAATATTATCTACACCAGATACATTAATTATATTTTTTACAACTGAGTTTACTTGATCTACTAAAGATTCATTCTGAGCAATTATATTCTTCTGTATATCGTTTGTCAACATATTTAACTCCTTTACATAATGGACAGATTACTATTCCTTGTTGTTCAAGGATTTCATGAAATTTAATATCTAATTCATTAACTTTATTTTTTAGATAAATTAAATTTTCATTATTTTTCTGAATCTGATCTTTTAAAGATCTTTTATCTCTTAAATAATTTTCTATAGTTGTTTTGTCTTCCATAATTAAATTAAATTTACTTTTTATATTTAAGATTTTTTCAATTTTATTTACTGTATCTTCAAAGGATCTTTTTTGGATCATTAAGTGATCTTCAAAAGATCTTTTTTGTCTTAATAGATTTAAAAAATAATTTAATCTTTGGAACTCTTCAATGAAAATTATTTTTTTATTTAATTCATCTTTTCTTTTTAATTGATCTTCAAAAGATCTTTTTTGGATCCTTGCTTGATTTTTAAAATTTAAAAATGATTTTAAATATTCTAACCATTGATATTCCGCTTTAATTTCCCCAACCCTTTCAATTTTTTTATTAATATTATTCAATTGATCTTCAAAAGATCTTTTTTCGATCCTTAATGTTTCTAAAGTTTTTTTATCATTAAATAATTCATTAATATATTCTATAATAAATTTCAATTCTAATATTTTTAAATCTTTTTGATATTGAAGCAATTCTGTTTTAATTGTATTGATTTCTTTATCGTAAGATTTAATTTCTTGATTGAGTTCAATGATTTCATTTTTAAAATCTGAAATTGCAAGGCTAATGTTTTCAGTATTAAATAAAAAGTTAAATACTTTTTCAATATCTGAGCTTTTAGATCCAACCATAAATAATTGATCGTATTGAGAACTATAAGCGATTTTTTCTGTTTGATTTCTCAATTCGCCTTTGATATTTTTATATAATTTTTTTATATCAAGATGTTTAAAACCTAACTTAGATACTGCTTCTTTAATTACAGAATCTGCAAGATTTTTACCTAAGTATTGCTCTCCTTCGATTTCAAATATAACTTTTTTAGACTTATAAATCATTACTAAAGGATCTTCAAAAGATCCATCTTCGTTTTCTTTATAAAATTCAATCTTAGAAACTTTAGCTCCGAGTCTTAAAAATCTTTCTTTAAAATCATTAAATAATAAAGCTTTAATTGCTCTAAGACTTGCACTTTTACCACAATTGTTTGGCCCTGATATAACAACGAAACCTTTATAATAAAATTCAATATCTTTTATACTTTGAAAATTTTGAATTCTTACTTTGTATCCATTTAAGATCTTATCATTTGGAAGATTAGTTTTTTTATCTTCAATGAAGACAGTTTTTAAATCATTTTCATAAAAATAATTTAATTGATAATGAATATGAGAACCAACGTTTAAATCGTCTGTTTGAGATACTAATACTAATGTAAAATCGTATTCTTCAGCAAACTTTCTTAAGAATAAACTTAATCTTTCTCGGTACTGTGGAGAAACTTGAGCAAAGCTTTCATCAAAAATATAAAATTTATTTTTGCTATAAAAGTATCCTATTAAGATCTTAAAAAGAACACTAATGACACTAAGTACTCCACCACCGTTAGTTTCAAGTAATTCATCGTTTTTGCCTATGTATTTATCGCCTTGATAAAATGTAATATTGTATTTTATATTCTTAGAAGTACTTTTTACTTCTTGCTCAATATTGATTCTAATATCATCCTGAAAAATATCTTTTAACGCTGAATTTATAATATTTAATATAAATTCTTTTTTGTATTCTAATTTATAATTTTTTAAATATTCTAAAATAGATACGCTAAGATTCCTTAACCTTATTTTTTCAGATAAAGAAAAAAGAAGAGATTCTCGCTGAGCGAGAATCTCTTCTTTTTGAATGATTAGATTTTTTAATTGATTAATCTGAACTTGCAGTTCCTGACTCTTCTTCATTTGATACATTTTGAAATTCCTCCTTTAATTTCTTAAATTTTTTTTCTTTTTCTTCATATAAATAATCGGCAAAAACACTTAAAAATAATAAAGCGTTTTCTCTCTCTTTAAAATAAAAGGAAATAATATTTAAATTTCCAGAATACTTTAAAGCGCTTAATGCTTTAATTGTTAAGAATCCAACTATATAACCAGAATCATCTATATCTAGTCGATAAATACTTGGATCTAAATTCATTTCAATGTATTCTTTTGATCCTTTGGAGATCACTAACTCAATTACCTCTAAATCTAATGGATCAATTAATTTATTACCGAGAACGAAAAGTTTTTCATTTTCGGTATTTTTATAAATAATGTAATCTTCAATTTTAGATATAGGGATTAAAACCCCTTGTTCTTTTAACGTCTCAATTTTTTCAACTGTTTCTTTATCACGAATTATCATATCACTCCTTTCTTTCTAAATTTTCTAAAGCTTTTTTTCTGAGAATACAACTACCACATTCACCACATGGTTCTCCATTTTTAGGATAATAACATGAGAATGATAAATTAAGAATTTCATAAAATTTATTTTTACCAAATTCTTTTACGAATTCTTTGATCATATTTGTCTTCGTTCTATTGATATATGGAGCTTTCATCCCAAACCCCGTGAAGAATTTTCCACCATGATTTAATACATTTTCCATATTATCCATCCAAGCAGAATTATTATCACCGAAAACTTGTCCTTCTGATAAATTTAATCCGAAGACAATTAATCCTAAACTTACTCCATCTTTTTCTGCGATAGATTTAATTATTTCTGCAAAAATAGAATTTCTAAAAGGAATATAACTTAAATTTTCTTCAGTTTCTCTTTCATCACCTTTTGATGATTTATCCGTAAGTTTTAAGTTAGTATCTAAAATAGATGCTAATCCATTAATTATATTTTTTACATCAATAATTCTGAAAGAATATTGATAATCTGGAAAGTCTTTTTTTACTAATTCAATAAACTTTTCAGTAGCAGCAATTTCTTCTTGAGTACTATTATTACCATAATCAAAATAAATAAAATTAATTTTGATTGCATCTTCATTGAAAATCAACGAAATGTGTTTTTCGATTTCATCAATTACTTTATAAGCACTTAATGAAATATCCATTCCACCACTAAAACTTATATAAATATTTTTATATACGTCTGATGGCCTATCGCAATGAGCTTCTGTTTTTATAAATACACCATCCTTAAAATTAAATTGTGGATCCATGCTATAAATTTTTAAATTTTCGTGTTCATGTTTCCAAAGACCCATTCCTTTATTGACGATATTGTATTCGTCGAAATCTGGGAAAATCTCAAGATATGTATATAATCCTTTAATGAAATTTTCTGGTAAATCAGAATGAAACATTATTGCTTCAGTATCAACTGTTAATTCTTTATTTAATTTTTTTTCAACTTCTTTATCATTCGAAATTGTTCCATGAACCCAATACCAATCATGTTCATTGATAAATGGAGGCATTGTTTCTAATCCAGATTTTTCCATTTCAGGTTTCTGTCTAGAAAATAATACTAAGTGACATTTTTGAAATAAAAAAAGCGATTGTTTTTTTAATTCTTCAAAAATTTTATCAAAAAAATCATTGTACGTATCTTCAAAAGATTCGCCTTTGCTGATTATAGATTTATAACTACTATACGGATTTCCTAACCACAATAATGTGAAAGAATAACCATCTCCACCTTTTTTATTCAATTCATATTCTAATAATTTTTTATTAGATAATAAATCCATTATATTCTTAATTTGATCATTGCTGTAAAGTATTTGACACATTTTTTTCTCCTTTTGATTTTAATTTTTTAAAATACTTAAATACTTAAAACGCTTAAAACAAAAGAGATCTTTTTTAGATCTCTTTTTGCTCTTCTTCAATTTCTTCATTTTCTTCATCAGATAAAATGAATAAACCTCTTGCATGAATACTTAATGAATCATATGCTCCAGTTTTAAAAACTGAATTTTTAAAATTTACTGCATAAATTTTTTCACCAGTATTTATTTCTTTTACTTCTTTTACATGAATTCCTCTATGTTTTCTTGCAGTCGCAAGAATTCCATGAGTTTCAAGATATTTTTTATCTTCTTCCAAAAGCTTTTCTAATCTTTCAGATTGTAATCTTAATTTTAAAGTATTAGGTTCTCTTTTAGATACAACATGATAGTATCTGAAATCTTCATCAATAACCATAGCTCTTAGACCAGTATCTTTTCCTCCAAAATCAGCATCTCCATTTAAATTAAAAACTCTAGAATTTTCATCCCCGTAATTATATGGAAGCCAATCTACGTTTCTATGTCCATGAATTTGAAATTGATTTTCTTTAGTATGTTTTTCCCAAGTTTTTTTGATAACTTGCTCATCTCCATATTTACCAATTCCTCTGATAATTTCTTCAGTTTTTAAAAAGATTTTTGGCGGCTGAATAATTCCTCCATGAGTAAATAAAATTTCTTTTCCTTTGAAATCTATCCAAGCCATTTGAGCTAATTTAGAATAAAAATCTTTAATTGCTTTTAATTCTTTATCTTTATAATTTTCATAGATAAAATAAAAGGTTTTTCTTGTTTGTATTGAAATTAACCTTCTTAATTCTTTATCATAGTATTCTTCGATCTTTAAAAGATTAAATTTTATTCTTTCTAGTTTTTTAAGATTTTCATTGTAAGATCTAACATCTCTATAAATTTGAATAATTGAATCAAATATATCTGGATCAGATTCTTTGATTACATCTAAATTAAAATATTTTTGAAGTTTGTCTTTAGACCAATCTTTTTTTAAATTAAAAAGAACGTTTTTAATTACTGACAGATCTTTTGGATCTGCAAAAGAACTTAAATGTTTTTCTTCGAAAAGTTCTTTATTTACCTCGAATCTTTTTTCGATCTCTTTTAACTTTTCATTAATTGATTTGATTATAGATTTATAATCATCAATTTTAGATTTAGCATCAATGTACTCATTGAAATATGTAAATCCTAATTCATGATTTCCTTGTAATAGCATTACATTTTCGTATTGAAAAATTTCCATAAAGAAATCAATTGTCTTCTTAAGATTTTCTTCGTCTGGAGCTCTATCAAAATAGTCTCCTAAAAATATCCAAAAATAATTAGGATCTTTTATAGATTCAATATTTTCTTCTTTTTTAATTTTATTAATTAACTCTTCTAATTCATCGTAACAACCATGAACATCTCCGATAGCAATTACTTTTTGATATTGATTAAAATCAAATGATTTTTCTTTAGATTCTTTCCATTTAGAAAATTCATCCGGTTTAATTACTTCAACCCAACTTGGAATGTTTTGAGTTCTTTGTCTTTCAAAAATATTTTTAATTGCTTCTTCTGGAACATATTTATGTGGTTCAAAAGATTCTAATCTTGATTTATTTCTTTTTAAAATTTCTTCTAAAGAAAGATCTCTGAAGTCAACTAAAGTTACTCTGTATCTGTATTTTTTAGCTAACTGTCTATATCTATTAATTAATTTAGAAGAACTATGAGTAGCATCGATTACCGTAAAATCTCCTCTCTTCATTCTTTCTTCTAAAAACGCAAAAACAAGTTCCCAAACCCTTTTATCGTTTTTTGAGGAAATTGTTTTTATTAGAGAGTCTGGTTGAGAAACCGGACTCTCCATTTTAAGTCTAATATCATCTGGTTCAATAGCAAATGGTCTAAGACCATTTTTATTAATCCAAGTACTTTTGCCTGATCCAGGCGCCCCACATGTTAAAATTAAATTTCTCATTTTTCTCCTTTTTTCCAAAATGATACTTCTTCAAAATAAAGACAATCATCGAAATCTTTTACGAATCTGTATTTCTCATCTAATTCGTATCTATTTTCGATAATGATATCTTTATGAGCATATCTTTGAAGGATCATATCAATCCCAGTATTATAAATTCTCATGATCTTTTCATGATCAATGTCGATGATATTGTAATCATTAACAGATTGAGAATTTTCTCCCGAAGCGTTTAAATCAATATTTAAATTAATATTTAAATCGCATTCTTCAATAAGTTCTTCATCAGTTGGTAAAACAATTTCATCACTACCTTCTTTTTCAAAATCATAATCTCTAATGTGATTATACAATAATTCTTGCGCCGTCAAAAGACAAAGCGCATCTTCAGTTTCATCAGTAACGAAAGCTACTGTAATAATATCTTGATTTTCTTCCATTAAAGCTATAGCTCTTTGATTTTTAAACATTCGTGCTCCTTTTAATTTTAATTTTAATTAATTTTTAATTTTTAATTTTTTAATTTTTTTAATTAATCCATCTTTAATTTTTTTTAAAGATAATGTTAGATTCTTGAGTAATTTTCTGTACTCGATATATACAAAGGATTCATTTGCTATTGTTTTCATATATGATGTAGACTGTCTATCTGCATCATAACTACGACAAACGTATCTTAACGGAACCCTTTCTTCAAGCCTTATTTGTACAATATCCTCTAAATTTTCTGAACTTCCACCAAACGATCTAATTTCGATCGGTTCCCCAACTCTTTCTCTTAAAAATCTTAAGATAGCTCTATTTTTTAAATACGGTGAACATAACGAAAGAATTTTTTCATCGTAAGCCATATCATACTCTGGAGTTAATACCACTTTAGTATTTTTTAAAAACATTTTAATTAAAGGAATATTAATAGCTTTATCATTCTGAACATTAAAATAATTCAGACGATTAAAAAAGTTTAAATTTGAATATATAGCGTTGTAAAATCTATTAACATTCGAATCTGCAAGCACTTGTAAAACATTAAATGAAAATGGTTCTCCAGTTTCTTTATCTTTTAAATTTTCGGTCGTCTCATAATACGAAATCGAAATAAAATCAAGATAGAATCCTTCAAAGAATCTATTTGGATTTAATAATGTTTTATGAGGAGAGTTTGATGTTTTATTATTAGAATGTTTTAAGATATATTCTAAAAATTCTTCTTTAATTCTAAGAAAAAATTTAAAATTTGATCCCTTATAACCATAACTTATTAAATCATAAAAATGATTTATTTTATTAGCGAAACTCTTTTTTCTGAAACTTATTTGATATGAGTTTGAGTTATTCGGGTCATTAGAATCGTTAGCTTTTTTTAAACGCAAATACCACGATTGTTTTATATCAAAAAATTTATATAAATATTCTTTTTTAAAAAAGACTTCAAATATTTTTCCAGAATCAAGAACTTCTCTAATTTCTTTATCGTTAAATTTATATGGATACGTTTCGATCGTATAATTTTCTGTTATAGCATCAGCATTTTTATATGGAACACGTTTAAAAAAATTTATATCATTTTCATCAACTCCATTAACTAAATTGCTAAAATCTATAATTTTTGAAATCTTTTTAAATTTATCTTCATAATATTTAAGAATAAAATCATAATCATCTTGAGGAACTATTGGAGCATTCATTGCATCTTCCATTTTTTTCTTAAAATCATTTTCTAAGAAATCATAAATTACTTTAAATAAATTCACTAATTTAGGGATTGAACGAATCGAATGTTTGTGTTTTGTATATCCATCTTCGTCTAAAATCTCAAATAAAACATTTGAATCTTTATTATCTATCTGCGTTACATATTCTGAAATAGATAAAGTAGTATTATTTACCGTTAATAATAAATGATATTTTATGCAAAAAATATCAGGAATATCTCCATTAATAATTTCATCTTTGAAATTATTGATATATCTTTTCATTTTTTCCCAAAACTCAACATATTCTTGTGGAAATGCATTTGCTGTTTTAAAAACTTGAAGTCGAGTATCGACTTTGTAATTTAATAATTCAAAATGATATTCGCTATATTTTTTTATATAAACCCCAATATAATCTTCAGACCAAGAACTAGCTTTTCTTATTATAAAATAATCTTCTGGTATTCCTAATGAAGTAATTTCCTCATTTAATTTATCAATAAGTGTTTCTATAGTGTAGTTTTTGTATAACATTCTTTCTCCTTTTAATTTTTAATTTTTTTTGAAAAATAAAAAGGATCTAAAAAAGATCCTTTAATAAAAAGGATCTAAAAAAGATCCTTTAATAAAAAGGATCTAAAAAAGATCCTTTAATAAAAAGGATCTAAAAAAGATCCTTTTTGACTAAGTTAAATAACTGGATTCCATTCAATTTCAAAGTTATCTTTTTCAGATAGAATTCCTATGTCATCAATAAGTATACCTAAAACATCCGAAGGATCTTCATGAATTTTAAAAGCAATTTCATCGAATCCTTGAATAAGTTCTTGATACACTTTTCTTAATACCGAATCTTTTCCATCTTTCATAAAATTACGAATCTCATTATAAAAATCTTTATCAATAATTAATAGATTTCCTGATTCATCGTAAGTCAAAGTGTCTCTAGTTTCATCAGCAATTTCGACTCTAACTTCTAGATCTTCTTGATCTTCATATGCAGCTTCTGTTTCAATTACATTTGCCCATTGAATACTATGATATTGATGGTTTCCACTGATAAATAATGCAGCCCCAACAGGATGCATTTTTAAAGATATATTTTTGATCGTAATTTTAATTTTCCCAGATTTTTTTGGCTTATATTTATTATAAAGTCTTTTTAAATCTCCAGGAAATTTTTCAATTAAATCAAATAATTCCATTTGATTAATATCATAAATACTTCTTAATTGAAGAACTTCTTTAATCTCTTCAAGAAAATCTTTTTCAGTTTGTCCTTGAAGGTTTGTAGCGATAGAAATAGATTCTTTTCTGTTTGCGTCTTTTCCTCCGAAAGCTCCGAATCCGTAACTAAGTAAATCCTTTGAATTTTTTGATCCATATGATTCATAGTCATATCCTGAATACATTCCATATCCATAAAATGAATTTTCAATATTTTCAGGAATTACCATATCTTGTGGTTCGTATGATTCAAGGATTGCCTGCATAATTATTTCTAATTCTGGGACACTATCTTGAATTCTAAATTTTTTTACTAACAGTTTAGATATTCTTTGAGTTTCTTGTCCAAAGAAAGCTTTAAATCTATTCGATGGTACAACAAATTCTTTATCTTGAAGAAGTCCTACCATAGTAGGAATTTCTTCAACTGTTCCAACGGCTCCTTTATCCTCATTAGTCGGATCCACCTGTTGGATATTAAAATATCTACATTCTGTTGTAAATAGTTCAGCATCTTTATCACAATAAAGAACACTATCTACTTGATGTAAATCCTGTGCTTCTTTAACTCTAAAGATAACACCAGGATTAAGAGGATTGTTTCTAAGATCAGTTCCAGAGAACCCAAATCTTCCTGGGTGTCTATGAATTGACCCAACCTCTCCTTCGACGAATTTTACTTCGTATCCTTTGTCAGTAAATAATTTTTTTGGAAATGCTTTAATAATTTTTTTAGCAATTTCCATCGATAAAGGTTTAATCTGTTCAGAAACTTGATTAACCTCTACAAGATTGAAATCTACGCTTCCAGTCGTAACTTTTTGTGGAAAATTAAAATATACCGTTGGAAACGTTAAAACTACAACTTCATTTTTATCATTTTTGATTTTTATTTGCAGCGCTCTAAAGTGAAACTGAAATTCACTTCCGTGAGCAATTGGTAAACATTTTTCTTGAATTTTATTTAAAACTGCTTGTTTATGTCCTACGAATAAAAGATGATCATCTCTCGAACTCTCAGTTGGTGTACTATAAGATTTTGCTTGATAACCATAACTATTATCATAACTATTATCATAACTATTATATGAACCTTTTGTATTTACTACATTCCCTGTATTCATTGTATTGATATTTCTCATGTTATTTCCTCCATCTTTTTTATTTTTTTTCTCTGCGTTTAATAATGTTTTTTGTGTTAATTTATTTCTTGCCATAAGTTTCTCCTTGTTTTTTTAATTTTTTTTATTTTTTAAATTTCTTCGGTATTTATAATGCGCCCCAAAGATAAAGCTAAAGCTTGGCGCATGCAAAAAGAATAATAATTATTCATGAAATTAATGGAGAGTTTCGTCCGTAAGTTTTTAATTCTTTTAATTAACTTTTTAATTAAAGAGATCTAAAAAAGATCTCTTTAAAAGTCATTTTGATATCCTAGCATATTTAACCAGCTAAGAAAAATCAAAATCATTAGTATTTCTCCCATTAATTCCATGTCAAATCCTTTACTTTTAATTTATTTTTTTATTTATTTTTTTATTTATTTTTTTATTTCATTTTGAAACCATTGAACTCTTTTACCTATCGGTAAAGGTTCTTCTGGCACTAATTTATATTTAGGAAGAAGTTTTACTAATTCTTCGTAGTAATCTCTTCCTGCTAAAATTAAAAAAGTGATCTCTGAAAGATCACTTTTGAATTTTTCTTTTAACTGAGTATAAACTCTTTGAGCCCATTCTTTTTTTTCTTTTGGACTCATATTCTTGAGTGTAACGTCGTACTTCTCAATCTTTTTGAATGGATGTAATAATCCATGTTTTGCTGAAATGATGAAAATTTCATCATTTCTCGGATCTAATTTTGCTTTTTGCAAAGCCCAATTCCAATGAGCTTTAAAAAGCATACTTGGAGAGTATAATTTATACGCCTCCATTTTATTATTTAATTTCTTGCTAACGCAAGAAATTAAGGCTACCTGTTTCTCCATTTTTATTCTCCTTCAGATTTAAACACAACACCTGGCAATGTTTTTTGCCAAAGCATTTTTGTAACTTCCATAGCTCCGTATGAAAGTTCCTTATATCTTCTGTGGATTATTTCACTAAACCACATTGAGTTCATATTAATTTTTGATAGGGTTTGCCATCCTCTATATGTGTTATTATCATGCGAACCCGTACAAACATTATTTTCACGTGAATCGTGGTTTGCTTTTAAGTTTCCACTAAGATTTCCTGGTAATGAAATTCCTTGAATTCCTCCACCAGATGTTTTTATCGTTCCCCATCCAAAATACGGAAGAACCATTCCTTTTGAAATAATTTGGAATGGAACTATAATTGATGGAATCACCGCCTTTCTTTCGATTTTAATTTTTCCCGAAATTAACGCTAACGAAAAAACATCGTCGAAATTTTTTTCTTCTTCAACGACGCGACTTGATAGTTTTGCTGTTTCAGTAAAACTATTCCAAGTATACGCAGCGATAATTGCATTCAATTCGATTGCTTTATTGTATTCTTCAAGATTTTTTTCGACTTCATTTAAGAATTCAAAAATCATTACAGTCCCTTTTGTGTTTAATAATTTTTCTTTTTTTGGACTTTTTAAAATTGATAATAATGTTCCAGGATGCATTGGATTGATTAATAATTCATCTCCATCTACATCTGCAATAAAAAGCATTCCTGCGAATTTATTCGTAGTATCCAATATTTGAATTCCGATTTCTAGTGCTTTTTCTAAAGTCACTTTTAATTTAAGAACTTTATCTGATACATTATCATAAAATGTGCCTGCTGTAAAATACTCAATTGAAGAATACGAATCAAATACATCATTGTAATTTTTTACAACTTCTATGATCTTATTCCAATCGTTTTTAATTGGGATAACGATGTCTCCCTTATCGTTAATTATTTCTAATCTTTCTGTGCTTTCTTCACTTCCGTTTCTAAAATCATTAAATTCTTCGTTTAACACTGCATTAAAAAATTCAACCATAATTTCTCCTTGTTTTTTTAATTTTTTTATTTTTTTCCTTGGTATTTATAATGCGCCCCAAAGATAAGCTAAAGCTTGGCGCAAAAACGCATAAGCGTAAAGTTTTCTAATTGCTTAATTACATGCTACAAAAAAAACGTTCTTCTGAAGAATCGTTTTTAGCTTCAGTAATTTCTTTACTACCTTCTTCATCTTCTACGATTTCTTCTTTCCACTCGAAACCTTTTTTGATTTCATTTTTTTTCTTTTTCGATAATTGATTGTAATCAAATTCGAAAAGCTCTTCTCCATTTTCAGCATTATAAATTTTTTCTGGGTTAGAGAAAAGTTCGATCAGCTTGTAAGTTGCTACCCATAAGTTTAGTAGCAATACTGGTGTGTCGATAGAGCCGTATGTCTCAACAACTCCTTCTGAAATGTTTGGACATTTTGTGATTCTTATAGAATTTCCACTATGTCCAACCATAATAAAATTTGCTCCTTTTTCTGCTAGATATTTTCTAGTAGAAAAATCTGGTGCTCCAATGAAAATAGTATCAGGATTATTTTCGATGATTTTATCGATTTCATCTTTGCTCAGATAATCCCTCACTAATGTCGTGGAATCTGAAAGATCAAATTCTTTATCAATTGTATCTAATTTAGATACAACATTCCCACGTGTTTGGAATCTACTGAATGCTTTATGCATTACTTGTTTCCCAACACGAAAAATATTTGTCAAAGCCCAATTATCTTTCTCATAAATAGAAAGATTTTTAAATAGTGGTCTTGCGTCGAATACGTCTTGTAGAATAGTTAAATTCCATAAAATGTTACTCATTGCCCCACCGAATCCGATCATTACAATTTCCAGATCTTTTGCGGGAATACTTTTTGAACCACTTGCTTTAAAATAATTTTTCAATACCGAACTCGCAAATGGCAAGTCTTTAAAATAAGTTTTTGAAATTCCTGCTCCAGTCATGTAGTTAGTAAATCCATCTGTTAAAAGATAAGATGGATAAAGTTCATCTGAACTTAAATCTTGATTGCAAACATCAGCTATTCCTGGATTTAGGAATGCTAAATTAGGATTAAAAACAATTCCGTTTTTTTGAAGAACTTTTTTAACCTCATCTGGATCATTACTATCTAAATCAAATATTCTATGAATAAAAACATTATCTGATCCTAATTCACTCTTTTCTGAAAATCTGTGTCTAATTTCTTCTTGTAGATATTCCACGAAACTTCTGTTAATTGTCTCTGCCATAATTTCTCCTTGTTTTTTTAATTTTTTTATTTTTTTCCTTGGTATTTATAATGCGCCCCAAAGATAAGCTAAAGCTTGGCGCATGCAATATATGCAAAATAAAAAGAATAAAAACCCAAATTTAAATTCTTAATTTTTTGGGTTTTTTCTTGTTTTCTTCTAATTTTTTATTAATATTCATTTCCGATAAATCGAAATGGACTCTTGTTTTGTCCAAATCGATTATTTCCGATCGAAATTCTGCGAGAATTTCGATCGGATCATATTCATTATTATTAAAATATAGCGAGTTAATTTGTCTACTCAGTTCCCCGCTATATTTTATACCGTACAACACCCATAAACAGGCGCACGCGATTACCTCAATATCGCGTCCGTTACGGTCGACTAAATCGATACGGTATTCCGTATCGATCGCTCTTCTATGTCTTTTCCCGTTTTTATCGATTACGTAATTATATAACGTAATCTTTTTTAAAACATTTTTTTCAGAAGGATGCCACCAATAATTGATATATCCTTCTCTTTTTCCTAATTCCATAATAGCTAGAAAATCAATTTTGAAAAAAAGCGGATCATGAAATTTATTTGCAAGATCTACTATCAGATCTTTATATAATTCTTTCCACTTTTTCCATAATTCAAAATTACTTTTTAATTGTGATTTAAATGATTTTCTATTTCTTCTTGTCATTTTTTCTCCTCCTTAAATTTTTACAATTTCGGGGAATAAAAAAACACGAGATCTTCCATTCCCTCTGCTATTAAAATATCAATCTTTAATATACGAGTTCTAAACTTTAGAACTCGTATATATCGCTTGTATCGAAAATAGATGCTACTTAAAAAATCAAGTTTTTTACAGTTTTTTCTAACGACAAAAAAACCCTCGCTATAAAAGCGAGGTATTATTTTGGTATTATTTTTTAGGTAATTTTAAAAAAACTTGTCTTAAATGTCTTAATTCATCTAACCAGATTTCGCGAGGATCTTGTTTTTCAACCTCTTGATATTTCTGTTTAAGTTCTTTAATTTTTTCATTAAATTCTTGAATTTTTTCGGTAGTTAATGACCATAAAGGCATACTTAATAAATAATCGTATTTATCATTAATTTTATAAAAATCGAACTTTTTCAATTGATTTTCAATGTTAGATTTTTTACGTTTTTCTATGATAATTTCTTTTTTAAAGATTTTTTCTAAGAATTTAATTTTATTTTCTGTAATTATAATATCATATTTTATTTGATCAAGAATAAATAGTTTTCTTTTATGATAAAGAGTTAATCTTTCAATAATCCAATCTTTTAGATACTCTGCTAATGTATCATATTCTAAAATAGTCTTATTTTCATAAGAATATTTAAGAAAAGTCAGAGTTTCAGAATCTTTTGTAATTAATTTAAATAATTTTAATAATTCTTCTTCTGATTTTTCATAGATCTCTATTGGAACCTTAATTTCAAAATAAAATGAATTCTTTACGCAATTGTCCGACCAATCAACTACAATATTTTTATCTTCTAACTCAGATATAATATTAACCATTTTTTCTCTATCGTATCCAGGTGGAACTTCATTAATAATTATAGTTCCATAACGTTTAGTGGATTTGCTTTTTTCAAGATTTCCATAGAAAATAAATTGTTTATCATTTTCTCCACGTTCGATTTTTCCATTATAATATGGAAATTTTACTGGAATATATTTTGGAATTTTCTTAATTTTTCTTTCAAGAATTCCAATTAAAAGATCAATAATAAAATTTGGGTCTCTTGGTAAAATACTTGCACTATAACCTACCGCAATTCCATTAAAACCATTAATTATACTTAATGGAATTATAGGCATTAAATACAATGGTTCAATTTTCTTTCCTTCAAGATATTGCTCTTCGTAAATATTTTCATCAATTTTCGGAAAAATTAATTTAGCGATATCACTAAATTTTCCACTTGTATATCTTGGACTACTCGCCGCTTGATTGGTTCTATATCCAAATGAACCTTTTGGCTCAATTAAGTTAATATTGTTTTTATAATCAGCTGCTAATGTTTCAAAAACGTTATATGTAGATTTATCTCCATGCAAATAATTAGTCTGATTATACACCAATGAATAAATCTCCGCTGTCTTAATTTTTTTATTCGGGATCTTGGAAAGAACGTATAATTCTTTCCTTGCCGTTTGACTTAAAGTATCATGAAAACTAGGCATCTGTTGAATTAATTTATAAACAGAATAACTTAAATATTCTTTATCTGCAAATTCTTTTACATTGTATTCTTTAGCCATAAAATTCTCCTTATTTTTATACCGCATTTATATCGAATAATTCGATGTTTTTCTTAATTATATTTTTACGGTATTCTCTATCTTCTTGCATCCAAGCTAATAAAGTTTTTTCATCTTCTTCCGTAAATTTAAATGTTAATAAAAGATCTTCGAAAGAATATCTTTTGAACATCTCTTCCCATTCTTCTTCAGTTAAAGAACCTAAACCTTTTTTATAATCAAATACACAGCCTTTTGCTTCTTCAGATTTTTCAAATTCTTTTAATTCTTGAAAATCAAAAATCATTTTATCAATTTTATCATTTTTATATATAACTACAATCGGTGTTCTAAAACTATGAATTTTGCCAGTTTTAAGATACGTTTGAGCAGTCATATAAAAATAAGAAACAAGTAAAATATTAATATGGAATCCATCGAAGTCAGCGTCCGCACCGATAACGATATTTTCATATTCTAATTTTTCTTGATTACCACTAAAATCAATTCCAAGAATTTTAGCAATTTCCATTAATTCTTTATCGGTTTTTAATTTTTTAGGATCTTTTAATACATTACTTGTCTTTCCTTTAATAGGATAGAATCCATAAAAATCTCTACCTACACCATTTATAATACTTCCTATCGCAGAATCTCCTTCTGAAATGATAAAGTATTTTTTCTGTTTTCCAGCTTTCCAATATTTTACTGGAGTTTTAATTTTCTTTAAAGTTTTATCAATTTCTTTTTTATCCTGAACCATTTCTTTAGCTTTATAAAAGTCAATAATCGGTCCAGTAATTGATTTGTCTTTATAGATTTTATCAATAAATCTACTTTTAGCAATTTCTAAAACTTCATTAGCAATTTCTGGAAATTTAGATGGAGTATTTGTTGTCGCTGTTTTCATTTGAGAAGTAAATCTCGGATTTGGAATATTTCTATAAACGACAATTAAAAATATTTTATTTCTGACATCAGCAAATTTAATATTTTTATAACGTTTTTGTAATTTTTCGGTTACTGGTATTAATATACGTCTTTCAACGTATTCTAATGTGCTTCCACCTTCATAAGCATTTACTCCATTTACAAAATGGATAAAGTTATAAGTATCTGAACCACCAACTGCAATACTAACATTATCTGATTCAATTATATTTAATTTTCCATCAAAGAATAATTTATTCACTGAATTAAGATTATTTATTTTAATAACTTTTCCATTAAATTTAAATTGAATTTCTGGATAAGTAACACTTAAAAAAATTAAATCAAAATAGATTAAATCTTTATAAATTTCATCAATTTTATCTAATTTGAATCTTTCGAGATCTGGATAAAATGTTACTTTTGTCCCCATTTTTTTCTTTGAATCAGTAACTTTGTAATCAACATCTTGCATATTATTTTTACAAGTTACCTTAAAGAATTTATTTCCATCATCGGTTTCTCCAATAAATTTTTTACTAAAAATAGTAGCTAATGAAGATCCAACTCCATTCTGACCAATACTTGTATTCGAAGTATTACTATCGTCAAAATTACTTCCAGCTTTTAAATTGGTCCAAGCCATTAAAGGCATTAAACTATCAGGAATTTCATTTCCTTGACTATCATAAGCTGGTTTAATAGGTATTCCTCTACCATTATCTTCAACGACAAATTTTTCATCATCAATGATTATACTAATTTTATTAGCATAATTCCCTTGAGTTCTTAAGTATTCATCAATACTATTATCTAGCAATTCTCTCATTAATTTTAAAAGACCAGGAATGTATTCGATTTCATCAATAACTATTTTTTGATGATCTTCAGAAGATACGATAATAGGTCTTTTAATTTTTTGAGGAGTTATAGCTCCGATATACATTGGAGCTCTTAAGAGAGCATGTTCAATATCATTTAATTTAATGATTTTATTTTCTTGCATTTTCATTCTTTATCCTTTAAAAATGATTGTAATCTTTTTAATCTATTTTTCTTTTTAATTAATTTTTCATAAATATTATTAATTAAAGGAATATTTTGAGCTTCTTTTTCAAATACCTCCTTATAAAAATTTTTTTGTAAAAGATCAATGTCAATTTTTATATTCTCAATGAGATCTTTTAAAGATACATTATGAAGTTTTAAGTATTCATCTATTGTAATTCCATATATATCATCTGTGTTTTGGATTGATATGTCCGGCGTTTTAATTAAATCATCTTTTATCATTTTATCTCCTTTTTTAAAAACTCACTTGAACCTAAAATTAATTTTTTTAATAAATTAACTGGATCAATATCTTTAGCTTCTATATATTTTAACTTATCAAATTCTTTTTCTAAAAAAGATAAATTAAAATCATCCACAATTAATCCATATTCAATTTTATTATTTTTCATAAAATTTCTTATGGCTTTTTCTCTATTATTGATTTCGTCAATGTAATTAATATTCAATTTTTTTACTATTTCAAATAATTCTTTAATTTCATCTTCGATCGAATCTTTTATAGATTCTTTTAAGTACAACTTGTTGTTTTTTAATTCAAGAATACAAGACCAAGAACTTGTAAGATAAATCTCAAAGCCTAAAAGATCACAGAATCTATTAAGAATTTCTACGTTTTGAGAAGTTTCTTTTTTTATAGATTCTAAATCATATCCATACGATTTTCTATAATTTCCCCAAGGAATAATACAATCATCTAGATCCAAAAAAAGGATCTTTTTTAGATCTTTTTTAATCATTAGAATCCTTCCCAGAAAGACATTAGGCTTTTCGTATGTTTTTCTTTCACTAAATCAAAATTATTTAGTACTCTAAAAAAGATTTTTTCTTTTAAGTCTTTTAAAATTTCTTGAATTATTTTTTCGTGCTTCGGTTTTACTAAGGAATTTTGAATTCCTCTTATTTGAATCATATGAATAAATCTTTCAATATTATTAGGATCGTTTTCAATAGTATTATTTTCTTTTAACTCCTTGAATTTTTCAAAATTATTTAAAGCGAATTCCACAGTATATTTTAAATCTCTATCATTTGGATCTTCAATCTGGAAAATAAATGATGATAGATTTCGAACTTGTGTTGAGTATCCTCCAACGCAATGTTTCATAATTAATCCAATTCTTGATAATTCATTAGAAGTGTGTAGTTCATAAACATCAATATTTTTATATTTATAATCTATCTTTTCATAAGGAATTAATGGTTCGCTGTTCTTTTTATATTCTTTAACCAGTTTTTCGATTATTGGATCAATTAATTTTTCCATAAGATCCTCCATAGTATCAACTCTTGCTGTTACCAATGTCGAATGACCTGCTTTTCCAACTACAATTATATCATTAAATTTAATCAATAAATCATTAATAAATTTAGGAATTTTTAATAATTGAGTTTTGATGCCTTCTTTACTTTCTCTTCTTGAAAATTTAAGTTTTTCATTTTTATGGAGTTCAGTAAATTCTTTTTTTATTCTATTTTCAAGAATACTATTAAAAAGAATAATTAAATCTATGTACTTTTCTTTTTTATATGCAGAATTATATGCATGATATAATTCACTATGATAATAAATTAAATTTAGAAAAGTATAGGTATCTTTCGAGTTTAATTTTAATAAATAAGGCTCAGAAATTAACATATCTAATACAAAATATTTATTAAAATCTGGATTCATTTTCATAATTGTATTGAAATAATTAAGAATTTTCTTCTGCCCTTTTCTTAGAAATTCTTCTTCTAATTTAGATAATCTAAAAGCAGAAGATGGGATTCCAAAATTTCCTTCAAAAAGAAATTCTTTTAGAGTTTCATTTTCTTTAAGCGACTCAATATTATTAAATAAATCATCTAACTCTGAGTCAATATTTTTGCCTTGAAATTCTGCTTTAATTTTTTCAGTTAATTCAATACCAGAATTAAAAACAGTATCAACTGTTTGTAATAATGTATTTAAAAGATAGAATTTTTCTGGATTTTTCTTATAATCGATAAAATCAATATTATTTTTTTTCATATAATCCTGAATAGTTTTTCTTTTCGGGACTAATGAATTTTTTTGAAGTTTAAAAAATGTTTCATCTTTCACATCTTGAAGATAATCCATTTTTTTCAAAAGCTCAGAGCTTCTCAATGAAACTCCTAAATCTTCTTTTAATAAATTCAAATCACGTAATAATTTTTCAAAGTATGAATTGACTTTGGTTTTTAATTTATCAGGAACTTTTGAATCAACGTATTTTTGAATTTTTTGAATTCTATTAAAAATTTCTTCATAGTAAATCGACATGATATAAAGCAATCTTAAATTTTTATACTTATCAGTATAAAATCTTTCATCTTTTCTTGATAAATTCTTTTTAAATTCACTTATACCATCATTAATGAAATTACCAAATGGAGGCAGTGAAACTGCGGGTTTTGGAAAATCAATATATCTAGTTTTTACTTCTGGTAAAGTAATATGGAATTTTTCCATTCTTCTTTCATGTCTAAAGACAGTTCCGTAATTAAAATTTCTCATTTTAGATTCTAATTGATTAGATCTTAGCCATTCAAGATAATCTTCATGAATTACAATTCTATAATATTTTAGTCCGTTTTCTGGTGTAAATAGAATTCCTATTTTTCCATTATTAAAATCGAAAGCATCTAAAACTTCTTGAGCATACATTTCGAATCTTGAAAGATTGTCTTTAAAAGATATATTGCTATAGTATCTATCAACAACGTTAATTATATTAACAACTTGATTTGAAAAAACTATATCTGTTTTTTCGCTATTGCGAACCTTAACTGATTTTTCTTTGAAATCTGTTCGATATTGTGTATAAACGACATTTTCGAACATATTGTCATTCTCATCATCTCTGATAAATTCATGTTCTAAATTTAATAAAAATACATCGATATCTTCTGGACTTGAATTATATCTATTTAAAAAACTTTGGATTATTGCATCAGGAAAAGATCCTGCTAATAAAGCAATTGGTTGAGTAATAAAATTTCTAAGAATTTTTGGACTAAAATTTTTTTTCAAATTCTTTTTTATAAGGTCAATGAAAAAAGTATCATAAAATTCTGATAAAGTATAAATTTTATCTTTATCAAAACTTTCATAATTTTCTTTTAATGTTTTCATAAAAAACACTTGAGGGTTAATATTATGAGGAAATGCATATAAATCATTGATTTCATAAATAATTTGATGTATAGTTGGATCAAAATATATCTCAAAAGCGTTATGAATTAACGCTAATAAATTACTGTATTCGTCTAAATATTTTTTCTTAGATTCTGATATTTCACAAAATATTTTATCATGATTGACTTTAAATGTATTACCAATTTCATTTTTTACTATCAATTTTGATACTTCATCTGGGCGAATTAATTTTGCATCTAATTCATTTAATTTTCCTTGAAATTTTGCAGGTACTAATAACTCATCTCTATCTTGATTAATTATTTCGCTAAGTGATTTAATTCTTTTCATTCTCTCTCCTTAAATTTTTAAATTTTTTTCTTTGAAAAACTCGTGATCCTAAAACGTTGCGCTTCATTAGATACACAAAGATATATAGCAGTTCTAAAAATTTTAGAACTGCTTTTATATCGCTTGTATCTAAAAAAGATGCTACGTAGAAAATCAAGTTTTTTCTAGTGACAAAAAAACTCTCGCGCTCGCGAGAGTTTAAATTTCATTTTAAATTTCATTTAGTAAAGTATTTAATTCTTCTTCTTTTTCTTTAATGATCTTTTGAAGATCATCTTCGTTTATCGTTCCGTATTTATCTAAAATATAAGATTCCATTTGTTGAATGTTTTGCTCAAGAACTCCAATGTTAATTTCGGTTTCTTGAATTTGCTTTTGAAGATTTTCTTTTTCTGCGTTGTATCTATTTAAGATCTCATCTAACTGAGCACTATCTATAGTGTTAGCATTGTTAGTATTATCTGGTATCATGATAGAACCTCCTTAACTAGTTTTGAAGCCATTTTCATATCAACTTCATCGCCAAAATTCTTTTTAAGATATCCCATGATTTGCCCCATTTTGGCATCGGGATTATCATTTTTGAATTCAACGATGATATGCATTAATTGAGATTCATTTAAAGTTTTAGGCAAAATATCTTCTCCTAATTCTTTTAAATAATTTAACTCATTTTCAACATCCATACCATTTTTCTTTGCATCTTCAACTTGCTTAATATATCTTTTTAAACCATCTACTATAAAAAGATCTGGTTCTGGTTTCTTAGGATTTTTTTCTTTAGCCATTTTTTCAACAGTGTCAATAAGCATCATTAAAACGTTTGCTTTATTTTTATCAGTTCTTTTTAACTTCATCATTTCTTTTTTAAGATCAATTAATTTCATTTTTTGCTCCTTTGTAATTATTTAAAATTATTTAAAATTATTTAAAATTATTTAAAATTATCCATCGAATCCAACCCACCAATAAGCGTCACCACCATATTTTTTAATTAAATTATATAATTCCACATCATGTTTATCAAAATCATATAAATCGAAATTATCATAATCGTAATCTTTATCATTACAATATAATTCTTCGAGATTGTCTATTCCATTTTTTAAAATAAGAATCTCATCTCCAATTAATGCTTTAGTACTAAGCGAATAGATATCATTATCAAATATTACTTTCTTTGCATTTTCATTGTATTTCAAATACCAAGGAAGATTTTTTGGATTTAAGTTTTCTCCCTTATAATATTTTAAATCTCCTATTTCGCGTTTTTGTCTTTTTAATTCCGATAAATTTATAATTCCTATGATAAAACTCGAACTCGAACTATTGCTCACAAATCCTAATCTAATTTTCATTTTTTGATCCTTTTTAATTCTTAATAATTAATTTAATGATTATTTATTTTAAATATAATACCTTCCTTAAATCCTACTCCACATTCTAAGAATGGATTACAAATATCTCCAGAATCTCCTCCGTCAGTAATTGTAAAATATTTAGCTTTTAAATCTTTTTTTTCTATATCTTCTAAATATTTATACGTAAATTTATTTATTATTTTATTAGCGATCCTTGAAAGATCTTTCATGATCTGACTTTCTTCTTCCGTAAAGTCTTTTCTACTATAATAGAATCCATCTAATGGAAAGTAATTATAAGGAAAAGTATCAAAGAAATCTATTTTTTTGATCTTTTTTAGATACTTATAAGGACTAGCATGTAAAAAATTAATTACATTTGTAAATACAAATTGTTTGAAAAAATTATTTAAATTGCTTTTTATTATTTTTTCAATTTCCTTATGTTTTTCGTAATGGTATTCAGTTAATTTTGAATACAATGATATCACCGTTTGAATCTTTTTTGGATCCTTTTTTGCTTCATCAAAATATTTACAAAATTCTTTAAATAAAGCTCTTGTTAAATCTTTATATACAGGAAAGAAAACTTCTAATTCTTCAAGATCTCCAACCCAACCAGATTCAGTAATTTTATCTTCTTTATGCCAATCTTCCATAAATTGAATATTCTCTTTAATGTATTTTATAAGTTTTTCACTTTCTTTCGTCTTAATTAAATCTCTTATAGTTTCTAAATCTTTTATTGTTTTAGAATACCAATGATTTGCATCTTCTTCTTTAGAATGATGTTCAGCAAATTCTTTCTTTAACTCTTCTAAATTTTCATTTGATTTTAAAAAATCATCAATGATTTTATCAGTATCTTCTTTAACTATAAAACTCGAACTCGAACTATTGCTCACAAATCCTAATCTTATTTTCATTTTTTCTCCTTTAATTTTTTTTCAAAATTGTGTTCAAAACCTTTATAATCACAATAAATACATTCAAAATGTGGGGGCTTAATTTCCCCGTTTTGATAGATTTCTCCAGCTACTGGATAAACATCCTTACCACATTGAGGACATTTTAATTCTTTTGCAATTTTTATACCATCTTCCATTGTATCAATAAAGCTTAATAATGTTTTTTCTTGCTTCATTTTATCCTCCTTTAATTTTAATTTCTTACTGTGCATGTTCTAACGCGCCCTTTTTGATCATATAAAGGAGAAATTGCTATTCCTTTACCTCTAACCATAACCATATATCTAACTCCATCTATACAATAAACCATTATATACTTTTTAAATAATTCATTTTCATTTAAAGTAAAATAGCCAATATAATGTACTTTAATATCATCTATTTTACGATCAAACGCGAATAATGAAGTATTCATAAATGAAATTATTAATGCTAGTAATATAAATTTTATTTTTGCACTCATTTTATTCTCCTTCTGTTTTATTATTTAATTTATTCTTTTTCAATTCCAGATAATCATGAACTATTATTTTCTTAATATCTCCGGATACATTCAATTCTTGAATCTGTCTTTCATTTTTATCTTTAATTAAAAATTGAATAGCTTCGTCTCGAACCGAGTAGTTATAAAAAACAGCAAGAAGAGAAAATGTTAATGGTATTGATAATGCTATGATTGATCCAAATGCACTAGAACCATTAGTTCCAGTATCAAATCCTATACCTATACCTATAAATAAAGTAGTCAATAAAGCAACAACAACCATAAATCCTTCATGTAATAATGACGCATCCATTATTTTTTCCTCCCATGTAAAATGCAGTTTTGATTTATAATAAATCCTATTGTTCCAAGTCTTTCATAGTTATCCAAAATAGGACAAGAACAAGCTGGTTGTTTAAACCACCAAGAATGATAATTTTCGTCTTGATCGAAATGCCATAATTTTTGCAGTTCGAACTCGATTTCTTTTATTCTTTTATCCATCTCTTTTAATTGATCTTTTTTAGATTCAATCTTGCCTAACTCAATTATTTCTTTTTCTTTATCAAAAATATTTTGAATCTCTTCGTGGTGTTTTATGATATTTTTAATTTCCTCTACGCTTAAATTTTTTTCCATCATTAAGCTGGTATTTAAACCAGCTGATTTAGCTTTTTCAAATAATAAAGCTAATTCATTTGGCTGTCTGCAACTCATTCTTTCTCCTTTCATTTTTAATTAAGATAAATTATTTTTAATTTATCTTTTATTTTTTTAATCTCATCAATTATATATTGATGATACGTAAATACGACTACCATTACATTTTCATCTCCAAAATTAATAATATTACTTAATTCATAAGATACATCTTCTGAAGTCTTATGACTTACAGTATTGATAATTTTTGGTGGATTTCTAAATAAAGATTCTAAAGTATTTTTTAATTCAAGTATCATTTGATACTTAGGAGAATTCTTTAATGCTACTTTTCCACTTACATTATTTTTATATTCTCCTCCTATAAATACCACTTTGCCTTTATTGTCAGTTTTATCTAAGAATTCGAAGATTGTTTTTTTCAAATCATTTAAAATAATTTGATAATAATCTTCATTGATATTATCTGCAGCTTTCCACAGACTCTCTACTGGACCTGATAAATACTTATTATCTACTCCTATGCATTCTCCACCGATCAATCCTGGATGGATCCCTTTGACAAAATTGTCTTTTAATTCACAAATTCTAATAGTCTCTTCAAATACTTTTTGATTAAATATTTGCATTTTAAATGAATTCATTAGCGAAATTAAAATATACCTTTGAGTGTTTTCAAAGATTTTGGCTAAAATTACTGCTTCTGGAAAATCAGAATATTCAGCTCCAAATATCTTTTCAATATAATTTTTTAAATCGGCAGTACTCCAGTAAGTTAATTTAAAATTAACATTGTCTCCAGGCGAGTATCTTTCTGGGACTACTGCTTTACTTTTAGATTTTATACCATAAAAAAATGATACATCGAATGTTGATCTTACTACGATCGGATTATTTGAAAAATATTTATTAATTAATCCTGCAAAAAGAAGATCTTCTTCTTTATTTCCTTTGGTGTTTATGCAAATATAAATTTTTGCTTTTTCATCAATTCTTTTAGAAACTTCTTTCATGAATTCTTTTTCACCCCAATGGATAATAAATGCATCACCTATTTTATTCAATTCTTTTAAATTCTCAGGCGTTTTGATATCCAGAAAAAGAATTTTATTTTCTGGAAAAGTTTTTTTGATATCTTGAGCTGTTTTTAATCCTATTAAACCAGCTCCAATTATAATTTCATTATAATTTTCATTCAATTTACAAATTTCTTGAATTAGCATTCTTTCTCCTTTTAATTTTTAATAATTTGCAGTTTTGCAATAATGAAATGGAATATGTTCAAATGTTATATTCTTAGCCATTCTGAAAAAATATGCATCAATGTTTATAGCTGGGACTTTATACTTATTTTTTATTTTTAATAAAATATGCAAAGTCGCAAATCTTAATAAGAATTCTTCATTTGAATTTTCAATTAAGAGTTCTTTATTTTTAATTTTTTTAAGAATTTTTTTGAATCTCTTAGTTTCTGGAAATAAGTTATAGAAATTCATTGCTTGTGGAAGTCTGTAATCGATAGGAATTTTATTATAATTTTTAACAATTTCCGCGAGACGCTCCACATCTATCTTATTAATAATTCTATATTTTTTTATATAATAATTGAAAAAATATGCTCCAAGAATCTTCTTTTTTTCAAAGAAATCTTGAGTAAAGATAGGGTTATCAAAATTAACTCCGTACTTTAATAAAGATTCCAAAATATTAATTCTTTCTTGCAACATTGGATATTGCTTTTCAGTCATTAATAATATTAAAGAATTTATAACTTTCTTATAAAAGTTTATATAATTTTTTAAACGAAATTCGTATTTGTCTTTATCAGATAATTCTAAATAATAAAAAATATAATTTCTAATTTCTTTTTTAAAGATCTTATCTAGATCTTTAGAATAAACCCAAGAATCAATATTACCTTTATAATTTGGCGTCCACCAGAACCCAAATTGCAAAGCACTATTAATAACAGAATATCCATAAATTAATTCGCTAAAATCAAAACACATATTGTTTCTTTTTTTTACTTCGATGCTCGTTGAAGTTGGAATACAGTATTCTCTTTTATTGATCCAAGAAAGATCAGGAAATAAAGGTTTTGCTTTTTTTAATCTATCTTTTAAATCAGGCATTCCTTTATAGAATTTTTTTAATTTTTTATCGATTTGATTTTTTTCTTTATCCGTTAAAATATTTTTTAATTCTTTATACATTTTTTCTCCTTGCGTATATTTTATATATTTAAAAAGAGATCCTAAAAAGATCTCTTTTCTCTTTCTTTTTTCTGCTCTCTCCATTTTTCGTCAATTACATCTAATACTTCTGGAACATTATCATGATATTTTTTATGACAATATTCGCAAAGTACGATATAATTTACTTTTTTATCAAAATGCATATCCATAATTTCTTGACAAACATCAAAATCAGTTTTATCGTCTAAAGTATTCATATTGACATGCATTTGAAGATAATCATCTACGACATCAAATAAAGTTTTTGGATAATGATGAGATTCCATTTTAACGACATCTCTACTTATCCCACAAATTGGGCATTCATCAATTCCAATTTTGCTTCGTTTCTGCCAAATATCATATGACATTGATCCTCTAATTAATTTTTGAAGATGTTTAATACAACGAATATATTGTCTATCATTGCTTAAGTCATAATTATACCATATCGAGGTATTTTCATTTTCTTCTTTGAATCGACTATCAGCCATTTTATATCCTTTGATTAATTTTCTTTATTTTTCCTTTTTATTCTTATTCTTTTTTATTCGTCTTTGACTAACAATTCAGTTTTTGTCTTAGAGAATTTTGAGTTCTCAATTATTTTATCAAAATACTTTTCGCTAAATCCACTCAATTCTTTAATTTCTGATCCAAAATTCATTGCTAGTTTTTTTATCGTATCCGACGAATTTTCCCAAGCATGAATATGGATACTTTTTCTTTTCTTAAATTTTTCCATTGAAGGTTTTAGATCTTCAATGTTTTTATCAAATCTTCTTTTAGATCCAGCTAAAGTAATTCTTACTAATTTTGGAGTCTTTTCTTTTGAATGATTTTGATTATTTGAATCATTTTCATTAGTATTTTTCTTCGGATCTTTTTTAGATCTTTTTTTGTCTTTTTCTAAAAATATAAAAAATTTTTCTTTTAAATTTTTTATTCTCTCTGGCTTTAAACATATTTTTAAAAGCGCATCATTAGAATTTGAAATTTTTAATAATTGCTTTCTCGTTAATTTTGGTAATCTAATTTTAAAATGATATTCTTCTTCTAAATCTTCAAAAGATAGATTCCAAACATTATCTTCACCAATTTCATTGATAATTGTATCTAAATTATTATAAAATTTTTCAGGAACCGTTTTATGTTTTTTTAAACGATCGATAGTTGATTTTGAAAGATTAAATAATAAACTCGCATCTTTTATAGATACATTAGGATACTTTTTTAAAAATAAAAAAGCTTTTAATCTTAAACTGAAAGATTTTGCTGAAAGTTTTGATTTATAAATTTTTTCATGAATATCTAATACCCAAATTAGATCTTCTTTATTAACGATCTTTTTAAGATCATTAAGTACTTCATCTGTAATAATTTTATCTTCTTCAAATTTTTTAAAATTTTTATCGATTAATTCTTTTTCAATTTCTTTAGCTAAATCATTTAAAAAATTTTCATATTTTTTAAGATCAATCCCATTATGATCAAGAATGAATTTATAAATTTTTGGATATTCATTTTTGATTTTATCGTATAATAAATAACCTATTTTATATTTTCCATCCATCTTATTTTGAATTCTTGGGAATGTCATTCTTGAAATATTATAATCGTATTCTTCTTTAAAACTTTTAGATAATTTATATCCTGATGACTCAGGATTTTTTTCAATAAATTCAATTGCCTTTAAAAGCCAAACCCAAGGTATTCCTGAATGTCTAATTCTAACGTCTGATGCATTTACTTCTTTTCCCATTTCCGTCTCCTTTTTATTGATTTATTTTTATTGATTTATAAGTCTTTTAAAATTTTTATTAATCTCCGATCTTAAACGTTGATAGTCCCAAAAGTTTAGAACGGTATATTTAATAAATTTATTTTCATCGTAATCTTCAAGATAATCGTTTTGAATGATACTGAATTCTTTTGATATAAAAAAATCGAATTTAAAATCTTGAACATAGTATCTTTTAACCGAATTTTTATCAATGAATAAATGAACCATTTGATTCTTTTTTTCATCTATAAAAGAATCGATTATAGTTAATTCTAATTCATTAATAATTTCTTCATTTAACTCAGTTAAAAATGGATTAATCTTGTTTGTATCTTTTTTAGATCCTTTTGCTAAAGAATTAATTTTTTTATTTAAATCATCTTGTATGATTTTATTGATTTTTTCATTTAAGTTTTTCTGTTCCTTTTTATCAATTTTCGAAGCCTTAAATTTTTTAATTTCTTGACCGACTCTATTTGCAACTAACTCTCTCGTTCTAATATCGATGAATTGCTCTTGTTCTTTTTTAGCAACTTCTTCTAATTCTTTAATTTTATTTAATTCTTGATAAAAATTAAAAAAGTCGCTTCTTATATCGTATTTTTTTATATCATTTTCGATAATTATCATTTTTAAATAATTTAAAAATAATAAAGGATTTTTTTCAATTTCCTGATTGAATAATAAATTATATTTTGATAAAAATTGAACAATTTTCGGTCTTCTCCATAATGCTTCAAATAAATAAATAATATTCCTTTTGACCTCTTTTTCTGACGACAAAAAAACGTCAGGAATAGATTCCTGACGTGATGTAATATAATCAATTAAATCTCTTACCGTAACTTTAGCTTTCGAAGATTTATTTTTGGCCATTTTCTACTCCTGAATTTCCAAATAATTTTTCAAGAGTTTTTTGGTTTAAAGTATAAACATGAATTCCTGTTACAAAAACTTTTACTGCATCAAATAAATAATCATGTGTTTTAACTTTATTGATTTCAGCAATTGTTTCAGTAATTAATTCTCTGTATTTTTCTGGTTTGATAAAATTATCAATTAGAATTTTTATTAATATTGGAGAGAAAGTTTCTGATAAAGCATTCGCAATCATATTTACGAATTGATCAAAATCAATTTCTTTCCATTCATTGTGTTTATCGTTTGTATCTTTTTTAGATTCGTGTTCTTTATTGAAGTCAATATACACTCTTCTAATAGTTGAATAAGATAATCCTTTTGGTTCAAATTCTTCTCTTAATTCTTTTAATGTTTTTTCTGGATTTTTTTCTAAATATTTTAATAAGTCTCTTTTTAAAAGTTGACTCATTTTTCTATTAGCTTTTTTTCTTACCTCTTTTTTCTCTTGAATTTCTTTTTCATGAGAGCGTTTTTCATCCAAAATCTCATTTACAATATCTTGATATTTTTTATATTTTAAATCTCTAATTCTAGTAACAGTCGAAACGCTTGTTTCGTAATAATTAGCTAAATCTTTTAAAGTCATAGGTATTTCTTTATTCTTAATTTTATTAGCCGCAACCCAAATATCATAAATATGTTGATCAGATAATCTTGTCATTGTATTCTCCTTTTAATATATTTTAATATGTTTTTAGAATGTTTTTACATTTAGATTCAAGAATTTCTGTCGAATCTTTTTCGTTTAAATAAATATCTAAAAATTCTTGAATAATCTGTAGATTATTATAAATCTCAACTGCAAATCTTCCTTGTTCAAATAAAGGATGGATCTTTTTAAGATCATCAATTGAATAATCAAAATATTTTCTTAGATCTTCTAATGATAAATTATCTAACAATTCGTGACTAAATTGAATTACATTATTAATATTTTGACACATAAAATCTACAAAATCTTCATTTTCTAATTTTCCATGATTGCATAATAAATCTTTTTTTTCTTTAATTGTATCTAAAAAAGATTCTTTATTAGAATGATTATCTAACATCTTATCAAGATCGTTTATATCTTTAATGAATAAATAATCATCTTGATGTTTGCATACTAATGGTAGTTTATGTTCAATTTTGGCAAATCTTATCAATTCACTTGAATCCATAGTAAATTCGATATTAATATCGTATTTACTTAAAAGATTTTCTAAGAAAATCGTTGTGAATATCATAAGTTTACTACTTTGACCTAATAAATGAAGATGAGTAATTTTTCCATTATTATCTCTAATTTTGCTTAATAGCCAAAATAAAAATGGAACAGCATGACTAAATTTCGCATTAGTCTCTTTTTTTAATCCTACTAGACCTCCAAAAGAATATCTAGTATAGTATTGATATATATTATGCTTATCCATAAGCTCTTTCCATAAATCAAAGACTGGTTCAATTCTCGTTTGGACAATAAAAAGTTGCTTATCAGCAATTTCTGGAATTTCTTTAATCAATTGAATACTTTGACTAATACTGTAATCATTGAATTCAATTTGCTCTTGTTTATTCCAACCACGATTCATAACGTCCAATGAGAATATGTAATCTATATCATCTTTGTATTTTTTTAGTAAATAATGATATGTTCTGATGTATTCTTTAACTCTACGTTTAGAAACATATCCCATAATAACCTGGAACCCTCCCGAATCCACGAATAATTTTATTTTATCTGCGACTTCAGGATAAATCTCTTTATATTTATTTTTCTGCTTAACGATTTTCTTCATTTGCTTATCGATTTGAAATAAAGTCCAAGATTTATTAGTAGTTGGCTCTGCCATTGATACTAAGAAATTTGGAAAATATTTAAACGTAACCTTCGTTATTCTTTCTGGAGCTGCTGCTCCAAGTACTGCTACATATTTCATAAATTTACCTCCATTCGTAAACTAAATTTCCACTATCATATATCCTTCGATAACCAGCTTCGATCATAATTAATTCTGCTGTTTTGGAAGAATCATAATTGGGGAATTTTTTCAATTTATGTTTTTGAAACTTAACTCTATGATAGAGTTTTAATTCTGGATCACTCATTTTAAAATAATAAAAATTAGGTTGAGTAGTTCTTAGATATCTAAATCCAATACTTTTATAAAGATTATTTAAGCTACTAGCCCATCTACGATTAGCATATGAAATTACTGATTTAGGTTGGAATTTTTTCAGAAAATATTTAAACAATCTCTGAGCGCATCCAACGCATGCAGTAAATTTTTTTGAAGCGAATCTAATGAGCTCGTACTCATAATTTTTATTAAACCTTGGCTTAGCAAAAGCCATACAAGAGATTAACTCTTGATCATGATATAAGCCTAAATTTATTTTCGACGAACATGATCCTTGCAAATGATTTTCATTAAAAAAATCATTTGTTTTTTTGGACGTTATTTCTTTAATTTCTAACTTTCTTGCAAAGTATTTTTCTTTAATAACTCCAAGCTTATAAGAGATTACTGATTTCCAAATCTCTTTAATTCTTGGGTTAATCCATTCATTTTCAAATATATGCAAAAGATTAATGTTTTTACTTTCGCAAGCTTCAGTCTTCTTTAGATGACGATCTTTATCAGCTTCCAAAGAATGCCAAAAGAGACCATTGTATTCTATTGCTAGATTTTTCTTTGGAATTAAAATATCTAATTCTTTTGGTTTTATGGTTTTTCTATCGTTTTCTATTATTTTTCCATCGTAAATTTCTTTAATATAATTTACGATTTCCTTTTCCGTTTGCGAATAATTTGCATTTTTTACGTAATTGATATTTAATCTTTTTAAAGTATTGTGGGCAGCAACTTGCCCACAATTGAAATAATCCATAAATTCTTTCAATTTAAAATGTTTATTTTCATCTAAAAAATTTTCTATTATAAAATTTGAATCATTATATTTATCTAGATTATTTATTTTGCCTGTACTTGAGGATATATAATTGTATTTTTTTAAGCAAGTTTTTTTTGCTTTTTCTTTTATTTCTGGTAATTGCGCAGTGCTTCGAACTCCGTATTTTTTAATATTCGTCTCAATCAATTTTGATTTTGATTGTTCTGACATTGATGGAACTGGAACTCCATATTTTTCCATTGAAGTTTTTATAATTTTATTTTTCTTTTCAATGTTTTTATTTGAACAATTCGTGGAGCAAAATTGCCCATAAGAACCACCACTTCGCCATCTTAATTCTTTAGAACATTCTTTACATACTGGTATATAATTTATTTTATTTTTTATATGCCAGATAATCTGCTTACCAGTAAAGCCAGAAACTTCAATTTTAAAATGATTATTTTTTAAAAATTTATTTAAATTAATTATAGTTAATTTTTTAGCATTATCTATATAATTTTTAAAAATATCTGAAGTTTCATATAATTTAATTAAATCATCCAAAATAGGAAGCGTTGTAAGCGTACCATTCATTTGATTTTCCTTCTTCAATATATATCTAAGACATTCTTTGCTTGATAATATTGGGAAATTTTAATATGCTGATCTTGAAAGATCTTGATTTTTTCAATTATCTTAAATAATCTTTTTTTGAGTTTTTGATCGCTATATAATAATCTCTGATAATAAAAATCAACCAGATTATTTAAAAACTGATTATCAGTTTGATTATCTGGGATTAAAAATATCTTTTCATTTTTTAAAAATTCATCTAACGATTCATTTTTTATTTCATTATCTTTAATAAAAAGCACTTCGTTATTTTCATTATCTAAAAATAATAATGAATTATCATAGATCACTGGATAGATTTGATCCAGCAACATTTCTAAATTATTAATTTTTATTTCTTTCAATTTTTCTCCTTTGCTTTTAAATTGATTCGATTAAGACTCAATTAAGTCTTAATCAAGTCTTAACGGTAAATCATTTTCTTTAAAGAAAATAGAAATCGCTGAAAAACCATCAAGGTTTTTATTATGAGGTTTATGATAATCGACTGCAATAATTTCAATATCATAATTCATTAATTTAGCAAATTTAAGAATCTGTCTTTTTAATTTTGCAATTTCATGCGTTCCTGAATCCATAAGTTTTTCTCCATTCATTGATTGTTTATAAAAAACATGATTTAAACCATCAATTAAAAATTTTACTTTAAAAATTTTTGGATCTGTTGGAGATTCATTATGTTCATGTAATAAATGTTTGTAATAACCTTTTATCTTATTAGGAACTGTTTCATCTTCAAGTCTTTTTAAAATATTTTCAACGAATACGATAACATCGTATTTAGCATATAAAAATAATTCATGATAAATTCTAACCCAAAGATTAAATCTTTGAAATTGAAAATCTTCTTTTTCTAACTCCTCTGTATATATTTTTAATAAATACGATAACTCTTTTTTTTGATTTGATGTAATTTGATTCATTTTCTTCTCCTTCGGTTTTTAATTTTTTTTACGCGAATAATATAATTATACAAATAGTGAAAGCTATAAATGATAGCAACAATACTGTATTTTTAGTGATATTTGGAATTTTTTCTAATTGACCAAATTCGTTTTTATATAGATTATTTAATTCGGCTCCGATTGATCCAGCTAATAAAGTAAATATTGCAAATACACTAAAAATAATAAAAAATTTTTCCGGAAAACTTAAACTTAAATCCATTTTTTATCCTTTTTTTCTGACGACAAAAAAAAGTGATCTTTAAAAGATCACTTTCTCATCGTTCTCATTATTTCTTTTTCTTTTTGATATTTTTCATTTTCTGTTGCAATAGCTAAAGCTTTTAATTGCTCTCCTAAACCTATTGCCATCCAAGGATCCATTGCAATATTAATTTTTCCTTGCCCATTGTAGTTTAAGAAAACTTTATGTTTATTTGGATCTCTTGTGCTTGGAGCTGCAGAAACTGCAACTTTTTTAGTCACTCCTTGTCCTTGATTTCCTGCAAACTTACTGCTATCAGTAAATATCATGAAATCACATTGTTTATACATTGCTGCATATTTAAGAGCTTCTGCCAATGCAAATAAATCTCTATTAGAGATTTTCATTGTCTCTTTTCTGCTTTGGTCATAACTTCTACCAGTTGCTTTTGTACTATCTTGAATTCCAGGTACGAACATTAAAAATGCGTTGCTCGTTGGAAATTGTTTTCCAAGATCTACAAAACCAGTTGCTTCAAATAATTGCGTTGTAGGAAGATTAACTTTTCCTACTATATCTAACTCATATTTAAAATTTCCAGTATTTCCAGTGTTTCCAACATTTCCTCCAGCTGATTGAGACCCTTGTGGTGCTTGAGGTGCTTGTTGTGTTTGTGGAGCTGCCGGTGGAACCGGAGCTTGAGGTACTTGAGGGGCTGGCATTTGATGTGCTTGTGTCATTTTATCTCCTTTTTATAAGTTTATTTTTTTTAATTTTTTTAATTTTTTTAGAAATTAATTGTAATTCCGTCGTCATCATCTTCTTCAGTCTCTTCAATTACTTCTTGAGTTTTTTCTTGAGAGTTTGAAGATGGATGGATACCTATATTTTCCGTCGTTACTCCATTTACGATAATATCGTCAGATGGTATATCTTCTTTGATTAATAATGATTCAAGTACATTATTAAAATCTTCGATATCACTAACATCTTGTGATAAAGAATGTTCAATAATATCTTTAACAGCTTGAACATCATTTTCATCAAAAACTGCTTTTCTTCTACCTTTCTCTTCGAAAACTGGTTCTATAAATTCGTGTATACTTTGAAGAGTTTCTTGATATTGAAGATTTATTAATTTTATAACATCTTCTGGAATATCATCTTTGCTAACGTATAATGGAATTTTTATATAACCGATTTTATCAAGAAAGGCGTTAAGTCCTTTTTCTTTTAAATGCTCTTCTTTTCCATTGATAAAATTTTTAAGATTAAGATAAGTTTGATTTAATCCTAATTTTTTATACAGAGCATTTTTATTTGGAATATCTTTAAGAATTAATCTTAATTCCTCCTCAAAATTGATTATTTCATTTTTTGAGATTTCTTGATTAATATCTTGATTAACATCTTGGCTAATATTTTGACTTTGACTTTCAGGTCCCTCGTTTTTATGAATTTCTTGATTCATTTCTTCTCCTTTTAAAAGCTCTAACATATATCTTTAATTGATCTTTGAAAGATCATTTGCGTTCTAATTCTACTCAATATCTCGCGACTTATAGATCCCACGGAAATAACAACCAACCTTTTGGTTTTTTTTCTGCGTAATAATCTACTAAGTCTCCTTTATTTCTTCCTTTATACATAACTGCTGTATAAATTTCAACATCTGCGAATTCATTATTTGCGTCTAAAATTGCTTTAATTGTTTCGCCAGTATCAGTCAAATCATCGACTAATAAAATTTTTTTGCCATCAAATTTTTTTAATTGATGCCTGATATGATTTATAATATCATCGGTTACTTCTTTAGGCTCAGCATCATCTTCATAAAGAGTTACATCTATTAAATCAGTTTCTCTAATATTAAGATAATAACTTAAATATCCTCCTGGAACAATTCCTCCTCTATTTATCATCACTATTTTATCAAATTTTTTATCTTCATGACATACATCAGATTGTATTTCTTCTGCCAATTTTTTACATGCGTTTTGAACATCTTCTGGCGTAATTAATACTTTTCCATCATCCAATTTTAGCATCATTTTCTCCTTTTTTGATTAAAAATAAATCTTTATGATTCATCCAAAAACTTTTATGTGTTAAAGGATGATATAATTTTACTGTATGATTTGAATGAAAATTTTTATCATAATCGATCACAATAAAAATTTCATTCATTAGGTTTTCCAAACCATTGAAATCTTCGATAGTTTTCCCCTGGACTTTGCTATAATCAATACTTTTTATTTTTACGTATTGATTAATAATGTCAGGGTTTAGCTGAATTATTCTCATGCACTGTTACCTCCTTTCATAATTTTTTTGTAAAAAATAGACGGAATGATGGTTACATAACCATCATCCCGTCTTCCATAAAGTCTTCTGAGGGGTCGAACCCCTCATTTAAAATAATCTTCATTTTTCCTCCTTTGGATTTTAATTTAGGTGAGAAGCGATTTAAAGTCACTCTCACCTACTATTATAATATCAATGTTTATTTAAGATATTCTAAAGCTCTTCATTTTCATCTTCGAATTTCATTCCGAAAACATGAAGGGCATTATTTAGAGTTTTCTTAGTCACTGAATTATATTTATCTTTAAGATAATATTCACCATCTCTAATATATTTAATAATAAAGTTTTGCTTTTCATCTAAAGCATCAGATTTAATTGTATAAATTTCTTTTAGAACAGCATTATCTTCTTTATGCGCTAATAACGCTGCAAGTGATTGCCAACTTACGTGAGCTCCACCACCTTTTTTTCTACCTCTTACTGGCTGACCAGTGATTTTTGAATACGCACTTGTAAAACTAACACTATTAAATTTTCCAAAACTTGTATGATGTAATTTTAGCATATAATTCCAAGAGCTAAATAACATCAACTCTGTTTCATTATAATCATTAAATGGATCTTTAAATCCATAATTTTTTCTAAGCCATTCTAATAATTCAGATGAATATTTGATTTTTTGCTTACCTATATTTAGGTCGAATCTTTTCGCGTATGGTTTAATAAAAGTATTCATAAGCTCTTTATATGAAATATTCGGGAAGTTTGGGACATATAAATAAAAATTGTTTTTATTTATATCATTTATAAATAATTTCGCAAATTCTTCATTATCTAAATTATTAATGATATTTTCAACATCTTGATAATAATCAAGATCATATTTTTTTATAAAATTTTCATTTATAAAATTAATTTTTTCTTTTAGAGTTTCTATCGTTTCCGATCCTTCTAAGATCTTTTTAACAGTATTCTCTACATCGATAATGATTTTTGAAACCGCTAATTCAAATACAACTCCCCAGTTATTTCTTCCAGGAATTCCTAATGAATTAAATATCATATCAAAAGGTTTTCCAGTGCTTGGATCTTTTGGCATTAACTCATCTGGAATAATCATTGCAATAGTTGCTTTTCCAGCAAATAAGTTAGTGAATTTATCACCTCTTGTTGTGTTTAAATAAATCTTTGAATCTAATTCAATTAGAAAATCCATATCATTAAATTCTTTGATTAAGTATTCTTCCATCAACATTTGCTTATAATGCTTATATTGTTTTTCCATTGATAAATACTGTGAATAAATTTGCTCAGTTAATTCTTTAGCTTTTTCTTTATTCATTCCAATATTTAAAAATGAATCATAAACATTTTTCTTCTTTTTAACATTAGCTATAATTAAATCTTCTAATTCATTAATTATACCTCTTGTGTAAATATATTTTTCATCAAGTTTTCTTATTTCTTTAATAAGATCTTTTAAAGATTCGTCCGTAAGTTCTTGATCCATATCTATCGATCTTAATTCTCTAAGAATATCTTCATTAAATATATGAAGTTTCATAGTAACAACATCGGAATTTAATAATCCATCAATTTTTTTAGTAAAAAATTTAGATGGAGTTTTATCAGCATTGATAATTTCTGATGAAAAGTGTTTACTAGTATCAATTTCAAGATACTTGATATAATCATCTTTCACATGCATTCCAACATAAGGTAGATATGTTTCAATTTCTTTTTCTTCATCTCTTACTATTTTAAAATATTTCCAATGTTTTAGAATTGGAATATAAGTTTTTTTAATTACAGTCTTTTGAGCTTTTTTTGAAAAACTTTCAGAAATAACAATTGCATCATCTGCGTTGTATCCAAAGAATGAAGTGAATAAAATGTTTGCTCTGTATCCTATTTTAGGTAATTTATTTTCAATATTCATTCCGGTATAATCATAAAGAACTTCTCCTTTTTTGAAGAATTTTTTATCTATTTTATATTTTAAATCTAATGAATACTCGATTAACTTTCTACCTTCTGGCAAATGTTTAGTAATCATTTTTTTCTGATTTTTATAATAAATTACTAAAATATTATCATCGTTATGTAACACAATTCCATCATCTTCCGCGAATTCCACGAAAGGAGATTGGATTGTACTAATCTTTTGAAATTCTTTATCAATCATAAAAGGAGTATCAACATTCTTTGATAACATTGGTTGAACTCCTTGTTTGTAAGACATATTTAATCTATTATTGTCTACTGTTTGTGCGAAAGGTACGAAAATTTCGATTTGAGGACTGAAAATTGTTTTTACTAACTTTTGTGTTTTTTCCGTTTCTTTTTTCATCTCTTTTGCTATTTCTTTTGCCATTTTAATTCCTTTCTTTTTTTATAAATTTTTTAATTTAAGTCTACCATATTCATTTACTAACGTTTGAGTTGTAAACACTACATTAGCTCCAACGTTTGCCGCCGATACACTAATTGGACAAAGAATTCCTTGTGCACTAGAATCATTTCTCTGCCAAGATTTAGGCAATCTTCCATCATTAATAACACTAATATCTTGAGATACTTTATTTATTAATGGTAATGCGTAAGGAATACTGATATCATATAAATTTCCTCTATGAAGATTATTTGTAAAACCAGATGTCATAATTACTTTTTGATTCATTGTAATTAAAAAGTTTTGACCGTTTTTATCTATTACTCCATAAAGTAATCTTAAATAAGATTCAAAAATCGGTTTAATTAAATACTCAGAATGAATAATTCTTCTATTATGAATATCAGACATATCTATTTTTTCTCCAGTTAAAAATAACTCGATGATTTTCCAAACGATATTTTTTATTCCTCTAAATCCATAGAAATCTTCAAATAGTTCGTGATAAAAATCTAAAATTAAAAATGTATCAATCCATTTAACAAGATCGATATCATCGAAAAAAGATTCTTTATGGAAACCCAAAAATTTTACAAATTTTCTTTTATCTCCAAGAGTGGTTTCTTTAGTATGAATTAAACCATTTTGATAAAGTTCTTCAAGTTTATCTTCATCATCTTTAAAGATCACTCTTAAGAATAAATCTAATTCTATTTTTTTATAATTAAAAAATACAATTCTTTCAATTTTCTTTTTGCTTTTATTAGCAACATGAAAATCAAATGTAAAATTATACATTGGATTTAAATTTGCATAAATTTTATTTTTAATTACTTTTGCATCTGGTTCCGACATAACCCTATCAATAGGAGCTTTTTCAAGCATTAAAATTGGAACGTAAAGAGCGTTGTTTAAAGTATAATAATTTTTTTGAATCAATTTAGGCACAAAGAAACTAAACTCTCTTGAAAAGTTTTTGTATTCTTGATAAATATAATATTCATCTTGATAGGTAATAAAATCTCCGAGGTATGGAGATATATTACTTTTCTTTTCAATTAACACTTTATATTCTGGATCAATCAATTTAATTTTATTAAAAATTTCGTGAACCGTCTTTTCGATCTTTTGATGATCAACTTCTCTCCACTCGTGTAAATGCATAAAATTTTTATCGCTTTCTGCCGTTTTATAAACATTTTCGTATACAATTGTATTCATTGTCCTTCCTTTCTTTATTTTAATTATTTCAACTTGATTAGTATTATTTCTTTAAAATCTTTTTTTTAGATTTTTTTATATTTTAATCTTATTAGTTCTTCTTTTAATAAGCTGTGCCGGCTGAGAATTCTTTTTTAATAATGGAAAATAAATAGTGAACTTCATTGGTTTTTCTGGATCAGAAACCAATTTAACCTGATTGTACTCAAGCAAAACTTCATTCTCTTTTATTTCATTGATATATTGCTCAATTTTTCCACCCTCATGTAATTCTGCTATGTACTTATCCAGAATTTCTTTTAAGATTAAAAAATCATTAATCTTTTCAACCCAGAATTGTTCTTCGTTTTCGTAGTTTCTATTTATGAAATCTTTAAAAGATTCTCTAAAATATTTTCTGGGAAGAAAATCTAAAACCAATCTTTCTGTTTTTTTATCTAAATGATAGACTCCGTATTTGTCTTTTTTATTCAGGTATTCGAAAAAATTATATAAAAAATGTTTTCCGTGAGTTCTTTGATATTCCATAACTTCATAATTATAATAACTTGATGGAATTTCTTTCTTGAACATTTTAAAAAAGTCGTCCGAATGATAAATATTAGACACGTTCATCAAAGAAATATCTCCTCTCATATTATAATTCTTTTTCAAATACGACGTAAATGTAGTTACCATAAATCGTTTTTCAAATTTATTTTTGATTATATTTCTAAGTGTCTCCGAAAAGAATTTCAAAATTTTCGCTGGATTATGTAATCTAATTTTTATTTTTTTAGATTTTATGTATTTATAATTTTCATGATTCTTAAACTCTGGATAATTCAATAAAGTACTCGTAAATTTTTTCATCGGTGTAGGATAATTCATTGTATAAATTGATTTTTTTAAAGTAATTTTATTTATACTAAAGTTTATTCTACTCGGAATGATATTAGTAAAAAGATAAATTTTTCCGAATAATAATTCAAATATATTAACCGCCTTTTTGATTCTTCTAATCATAAAAGGATTAGCATGAAGCTGATAATTTATTTGATCGGGCGCTATATGAATAGCTTTAAGTAAAAGATCAATATTCTTTCTGCTGTTTTCATCAAAGAGATTTTCGTTTTTTAAATACTCTTGGATCTTATTAGGATCTGATATAAAAAAGTATATAAAATAATTAAACGAAAAAGATCGAATATTCATAAAGAAATGAAATTTTTCATCTATGTACTTTCTGAACTCTTTTTTATCTTTTAAATTTTCAGGTAAAGTATCTTCAAATAAATAATACACAAATGTTTCAAATATATTCAATCCTTCTCTATTTTGCAAAAAATTTCCTGTGCGGTCAGCAAACTCATTCAGATCTAAAAAAGATCTTAATTCTAAATTAATAAAAGAAATTTTCTTTCCATTTTTATCTTTAATTTCCATCTCGTTGAATAAAATTTCGAAAAGTCTCATATATCCAAAGAACAAATAAAACACTTCATTGTGTGTAATTGATTCCATTTGAATTTTTAAGAAATTCTTAAATTCAAAACTGAAATAATTAAATAATGTTTTTAAAAAGGGATCTTTAATAGATCCTTTATTCTCTTCAAAACTCTTTTTTAAAGTTTTAATTAAAACCGGCAATGATTCTTTAAAATTCTTTTTTGCCTTCGCAACTTCTCCATACGGCATCTGAATTATTTTTATTCTTTTTCTTTTAGCCATTTTCTCTCCTTATTTTTTTTAATTTTTTTCTTCGAAAACTTGTGTTTCCAGAACGTTAAGCATCATTGGATACACAAAGATATATAGCAGTTCTAAAAATTTTAGAACTGCTTTTATATCGCTTGTATCTAAAATAGATGCTACGTGGAAAATCAAAGTTTTTACAGTTTTTTCTAGCGACAAAAAAAGAAGAGTATTTATATAGCGCCCTCTTCAACGGCGCTCGATTTAATTTATATTTTATTTATATATATTAATTAAATCTCTATACATATGATCAACTGATTCATTTTTTCTAGATGTAAATATTTTTTGAATAGTTTTATTTCCAAAATTATAAAATATCGTTAATTTTGGATCAATATTATTAATTACATCTTTCAATGCAAATTGTTTCACGATAGGTTTATCACTGTATCTATATAATACATCATCTTCATCATAGAAAATTAATGATAATACCAGTTCGAAATAAACATTGAAAATATCAGTTTCATCTGAAACATTTATTAATTTATCATAAATTTCTTCAATTGGAACAAGATTTTTCTTATCTCTATTTTTATCAATTAAACCAGTAATACTATTTAAGATTTTTACTGCATCTTCAGAGAATGGTAAATCAATTACATGAATTCTTAACATTCCTTGTTCTTCATTAAGATGAAGATCGATTGCTTCTGGTTGATATTTATCTTCTAAATAATTTACGATCAATTTTAGATCTTCTAAAGATCCTTTTAAGATCGTTACTTCAGAATCACTATAATCTACATCGATTCTTCTTAAAACTTCTTGCACTTGCTTATCTTCATTTGCTAAGAAAACCCCACCAAAATGATGCGCACGAAGTACGCTTTGGATTGTTGCTTCGCTTAAATATTGTCCTATCGGTGCTCCAAGGTTTGCTGTCGTTGGTCTTTTTTCACCTAAACATTTTGGACAAACTTGATAGTTTGGCATTTGGCAAGTGATTGGTGATCTTAATAAGATCTTTTTACCAATTAAATGATTTTCATCTCCTTGAATCATTAATTCTTTATCACCATCTAATTCTTTATACCATCTGTATTTTAAAGTTTTTAAATATTTCTCATTTTTAATTAAAATTTCAAAATATCTTTCTTTTCCAGTGTGTTCAAAACAATCTTGAACTTCTTTATTTTGCTTTAAAATCCCAGCAGTAAAAAAGAATTTTCTTTGAAGTTCTCCACCTTTTGGAATTGCGTCCTGTCTTTGTCCAAGAGCTAATCTTGCACTATCTCCAGTATTAAAATATTCATCTTGAGTTAAACCATCAAGTAAAGAATTTTTAATATTCATTGGCATCGCTCTACCATAAATATCAGTAGGAATTCCAGTATTACTTGCTGCTTTTAATAACTGAACTGATTTTAATCTTGCTCCAGATTGAAAAAGAGAATTAAAGAAACTCGTATCTTTTTTAGATACTTCTGTTGTAATATAATCTTCATAAAGTACCATATTTTGCTGGAATGCTAAAAATGGTTCTCCTTGAATTAACTTAGTCTTGAATTTATTAATTTCATCACTTTCAACAATGAAATCATCTAATTCAAATGTTGGACAAGCGTAATCTAATCTCGAACCGGCTTCTAATAAAAATTTATTAAATTTATGAATTCTATCCCAGAATTGTCCACCGATATTATTCTTTTTTAAGAATTCATTGTAATCGTATGTTAATTTATTTAATCCTTTTTTATTCAATAAACCATATTTTTCGAAAGTATATAAATGATAGATTTCTGAATCATTTGATTGAATCTTATAAACATCAAGAATTTGATTTATTATAACTTCAAAATATGATAAAATTTTACCTTGAATCATTACTGGTCTTCCACCATATTTCATAAGTTTATTCATCGTAATTAAAAATATAGGATCTAATTCCTTATAAATCCTTTCAACTGTTTGGATATTTTCTTGATTTTTTTCTTCTTCATCCATTTGAGAAAAATCATCAATAAGTTCTTGAGGATTAAAATTTTCATACGCTTTCTTTGATAACATGAAAGCACCATAGATACTTTCATGTTCATAATCAATTAAAAGTTTATCAGTATGTTCAAATTCAATATTGTTTTTAATGAACATTGCAGCGAAATCGCGTTTTGCTTGTTTTGAATGAAGAGATAAAGATAACATACTATCCCCATCAAAATCCGCATTAAAGAACGCTGACACTAAATCGTTTAATTCAATAACTCTATTTTTTTTATATTCCATATTAATTCTCCTTTATTTTTTTAATCTTTATTTTAACGCTTTATGTAAATCAGTCTTGAACTCTTCATCTTCAATCCAGCACGAAGGAATTACTTTATTGATATGCATTTTCTTTTTAATTTCTTCGATAATTAAAGATAAAATTATATCATAATCTTTCTTAGATTTTAATTTAATTAACTTAAGATATTTAAGAATTATGTCAGCTCCGACGCAAGATACTTTTTCAATGTCTTTTAAAGAGAGATCTTTTTTAGATCTTTCTATAGAAACTCCATATAATTTTTTATATAATTTAGGATCGCCATAAATATCAGGAATTAAAATTCCTTTCTTTTTTTCCTTTTGGAATTCTTGAATATAATCAATGATCTTTCCAGGATCTTTTAAATCATTAATACTAAGAAATCTTACTATTTTATCTTTCAAATCATATTTCATTTTTGCTCTTGCCATTTTTTTTCTCCTTTATAAAGCTTGAAATTCTAACCAACTTACCCAAGTTCCTTCGTCTTCGACTGATCTTTCTAAGATCTTTTCTATAAAATCTTCAGTTACCTGAATGTCATTATAAATACTTTGATTTTTATTTGGCTGAAATGTTCCTGTTTGAAGATAGGCGATTTTATATTTATCGCCTTTATAATAGCAAAACATTTCATTTTTAAAAATTTTAATACTATCTACAAACACTGTTAATTTTTTATTCGATTTTTTCATTAAAGCTTGAATTCTAATCATTCTTTATCCTTTTTTTCATTGATATTCTCCGTTCATTTCTCTACCGTTTCTTCTTTATCCTTTTTATTATAAAATAAATCATTGTCTCCAAAAACTCTACCAAGAGTTACTCCGCTGGTATTGAATTTATAAAGAACGGGCTGTCTTTCAAATAATATTCTAAATTCTTTAGACTTTGATTTTAAAAATTCTATAAATAACGGATCGCTAATTTCGATTCCATCATCATTTAATGTATTGTAAATATATTGTAAATACTCCATAACTGTAAAATCAGTATCTTCAATATGATCGTTTTCAAATTTTTCATATAAGAATCTTAAGAATTCAGGAAGAAATAATTTTTCTACTGCTTCTCTATGCATACCAATTTGGTAAGGTTTTAAAGCAGGGTTTGGCACAATTACAGCTCTTTGACTAAACTCTACTGTTTTCCCAGTTAAAGATTCTCTAATATAACTTTCTTTTTTCTTAAAATTACTTTGAGAAATACTTTCAAAAATTTCAGATACCTTTTCTTGGTATTTATAAACTGTAAATCCAAACATCTGAGAATTTTCTTGAAATAAACTATCAGTGATATTCTTTTTACTTGTAAGTAATTTTATATATAAAGTACTTATTGCGTGCGGCATAGATTTTTCCGCAGAGATTTTAACAATCGGTCTTGATGTTGGTGGAATAACAGGAATTTCATTTAAGAAAACATAATTCACTAAATCTTCTTCCACGAAATTTCCTTGTAAGAATTTTAATAAATCTTCATCCTCCATCATTTCAAAAAATAAATCTTTAAGAGTCGTAATATCGAAAACCTCAATATCTATGATTTTTTCATCTTCTTTTAACATAGATTCTTTAATCAATTTAAATTTTTCTAATGAGAATAAATATGGATTTTCTCTATTTTCATTGTACTTGCTTTTATTTAATAAATTTTTAATTGCAAAAGTTCCAAAAATCTGATTTAAATTTCCAATGAAATTTGGATTAATTACATAAATTCCAGTAGGTAATTTTATTTTCGCGAAAGTCTTGGTTCTTAATTCTTCCGTATCACAAAGAACTCCACATTCTTCACATCTTTTACCTGCATTAATTTTACCAAAAACTGCACCACATTGACATTTGTATCTATTTACTGGACCAAAAATTTGCTCAGAATATAATCCTTCTGGGTGGAATTTTTCTAATTTTCCAGTAACATATGGGCTAGGTGATTTAACTTCTTTAAAACTCGGAAGATTTCTATATACAGAAAAATCAATATCTATCATTTTAAATCCTTTTTTTCAATTTTTTCTAACGACAAAAAAAAATGGAGAACAACTCTCCACTTTTTATTTCTTTTGAATCTCTTTTCTTATACTTTTAAATTTTTTAAGAGTTGTATGATACTCTTTTAAATCATCAAGATTATCAATATATTCTTTGAAAATTAATCCAAAGATGATTATTGAAAAGAAAGCAAGATAAGCACTTGCAGCACCAACAATCAAAGCATTCTTTAAAGTAATTATATCAAAAAATGATAAAATTACCAAAATTGGATTAAAGATAACGCTTAAAAACGATACTCCGAAAATTACTAATAATGCAATTGCCGAAATATAAATAAGAAAACTAAAGATTTTTGAAAACGCCAAACAAGCAAAATCTTGACTTTGCTTGTACTGATCGTATTCTTCATAACTCGATATTTTATCCATAAATAAAACATATCTTATAGTTTGAATGATACAGTTTTTATTTTTTAGCACTTTTTCTCCTTTTGCTTTTTAGATATTTTTTAGTACGACTAAGATTTTCAATTAGTCCTTTAATTTTATTGTAAGTTGTATTACTTACTCTATAAAAATTTTTAAAACAATCTGGTCTGAATTTATCAAACCATTCCGTCGTTAAATGATAAAATTTAACTTCAAAATGATTTTCACGATCTCTACAAAAATCATTTACATCAAAATTTTCTATCTTTCTAATATATAAATTATAACATTTTTGATAAGAAAAACTATGCTTATGTTCTATAAATAAACTCCAAATAAATTCTTCGAAGTATTTATTGTAATGTAATTTTTCTAAAACATAAAATTTTTTCCAAGTTAATTCCTTTTCAATCCATTGTATGTATTCGTCGAATAAATCCATTCTAAAAAACATAGTCGAATATCTTCTATGCGTTTTTACTAATCTTTCATAAACAGGAATTAATGTTCCTGGTAATTGATTTTTATTAAAATAAGGAAAAGCTATTTCCCAATTTATCCAATAAATATTCCCAACTATTGGACTGCTTGTAATATTATTAAAATTAATATGATCAGAATAAAGAATATCCAAATCAGTGTAAAAGATCTTTGAAAGATCTTTTTTGTCTCTTTTTAAAATTTTTAAAGCTTTTTGTAAAGTATAAAACTTTACCATATAATGTATTCCTTTCGATTTGAATCTTTTTTGGATCTCTTTTGGAACACGTAAATTTAGAAAATCAAAATACTGATTACTAATCAATTGTTGAATATCTGCTTCGTATTGATAACATGGTTTGTCGTCGATAATTCTTAAAAGTTTAAATCTTTCCATTTAATCTCCTTTTTAATCTCTTTTAAAGATTTCTTGCAAGAATATAATGAACTCCTGTCGATAAATGTTTACATAATTTCATCTTTTTGCAATCTGGGTTTGTTTTGTCTGGCGGTAATAATACAAAACTTGGCTCCATTAAAAGAGCATCTTTTAAATAAAAACAATATGCTTGTCTATATCTAAAATCGTGGCAATCACAATAAACCTTAATTTTAGAATTCGGTCTAAGTTTTTCCGTATTACATTCAATTTTTGCAGTGTACATTTGTGGCGCCGGTTTTGTCGTCGCCATAGTACTAATACAACTTAATTGATAACGATAAGGTTCAATATGTGTTTTAACGATTTTGATTGTTGGATCGCTTGGTTTGTTTACTCTTGATAAATCAATCATTCAAGTCTCCTTTTTTAAAATAAAAAAAGGACCCTTTAGTTCTCACCGCGGAGGCTTGCGGTATTCCGAGGAGCTTTCGGTCACGTTAACTTACTCACTCCCCGAAATCCGGGCCTCGTTGGATCCTACTAAAAGGTCCTGTTGACGGCCGAATTCGGTACTACTTAGTACCTACTGTTGGCCGCCTGCTAGGGATCTTTAGAAGATCCCCCTTGATAAGGTTTGGACCTACAACGTAAATCGTAGATCCTCTACCTTATCTACTATTTATATATCTAATAAACGTTTACGAGTTCTAAAACCCTCTAAAACTCTTTTAATGAAGAATCCACATCATCATAGTGTTTTTTTAGCACTATAGATTTGAATTTTCTTTTTAAATGAGTTTTTGCATAATCTTTTGCAGTCTCATCCACCCAGTTAAAAATTTTTTCAGGACTGATTCCATCTCGGTGCATTTTTATCATTTCTGCTAAAATCTGATCTTGATAATCATATCCTGATTGAGCAAAATCTTTGAACTTAAAATGATCTTTAATAGATCGATCTGGTTGTTCATAATAAAGATTTTTTCTATTTTTTTTATTATGAACAGATTGAATACTCTTAAGAGTATCTCTGATTCTAGCCATTTTCTCTCCTTAAATTTCGACGGTTTTGCCAACGTTTTCATTATTATGATACTTATACCAAGTAAGTTTACTATGGTAAGGTTTATCATTATCAAATAAATCTTTATATACTAAATTGAAGTCAGTTTCACAGCAATGAACGTTTCTTACAGGATCATCCCAATTACTATAATCATGAAAAATAATAATTTCTTCTGCTTCATTAGTATTTATTAATTTTTTTACAATTTTTAAAATTTCAAAATTTGCTTTTGTATCGCCAGATACTAAAATCAATTTTGGATTATCTAATATTTTAAATAAAAATCCACATGCTTTATAATGACCATGATTCGCAAGAATTAATCTTGTTTCTAAAGAAAGAGTATTAAAATTCCATTGATCCTGATCTTTATCAAAAATTGTAAAACGGATTTTATCGAAAGATCCTGTTATACTTAAATAATGAATATAAACCATAGGAACCCAAACAGACTTTCCATATTCATTCATTTTATTAAATTTTTCATCGAATATACTTTCAAATTCATATTTTAATATATCGGGAACATAAATATTTGTGCTTTTTCCCAATACAAAATAATTATAATAAATTAACCCTTCAAGGTCAGCGATATGATCGAAATGAAGATGTGTTATAAATACTCCATCTATTGATTTCTGCGATGTCATATAACCTTTATCTTTTAATTTTTTAAGAACATTATGTCCACAATCCACAAGGAAATTATAATTTTTATCTCCTTGAGTATAATTTAATAAAAAACTTGCGCTTGTTTCTCCAAAGTCAAAAGCTCCAGCGCTACCAAGTACTTCGATTTTTAATTTTAATTCGTGATCTTTTTTAAACACAATTTTCTCCTTGTATTATTTTTTATTTTAATTCATTTAGATAAATTTCTTTTCCTATTTTTATTTTATCTAATTTTTTGCGAGGATAATCTTCATACATAGCTGAGCTAATTAAATTATCCCAACCATCTCCTTGACCTTGAATATTATATAGATAAAAATATTTACTTTTATCTATCAATTGTAAATTTTCTTTTACTTTCTTGATTATATCATTCATGTTTTTTATATAACGATCATCTAAATCAAACACAGTCTTTAATGATTTTAAGTATTTAGGTTTTTTTAATATTAATTTTACGAAGTTAATTATTTCGATATCAGTAGCTTTATACATATAACTTAAATTTTTATATAAATATTTTTTAATAATAGAATATTCTTTATCAAAATATTTATCCATTTTAGATTCATTAAAATATTTTTTAATTAATCTTGGGACATTTTCCATATCACGATCAACTTCGTCTGAAATCTTTTCTATTATTTTTATGTATTTATATTTTCTTTTAATCATTTCATTTTCAAAGATTATAAAATTAAAATACATAGCAATTTTTAATTCTAGATGATCGTTGATGAATATTTTTGCTTCGTCAATGAAATCAAAATATGATTCGATTGTATCAACAATTTCTTTTAGATTTTCTTTTATGATTTTTTTTGATAAATTTTCATTTTTTTCATTTTTGAATAAATCATTTAAATCATTAATATCATCATATATCATATAACATAGAGTCCCGATTTGAGAAAGATATTTATTATTAAATAAATAAAATTGCACCAATTCTGGCTTAGATTTGATTTTTGAAATAACTTCAAGCGTCGTGATTATATCTTCCATCATAGCTTCGTAATCGAAAACATCTAAAATTAATTTATTTTTAAATTTTTTTCTATTTTGAATCTTTTTTAAATTATTGATATCTTTACCCGCTACTTTAAAATATTTGGCAACTTCTTTTTTTGATATAAATACTCTACCATTCTTAATTTTAAAATTATTTATATCTGGCTCGTAATTGAATTTTTCTTTTAATTCTATTAAACTATTATTTAAATTTTCTTCCGAAAATGGAATTTGATATTCAAAATCATCGAACATGTCTTCATATTTTTGAAGATATTCTTCCTCCGATAATTTTTTGATGTCTTCATTAAATCCTACTATAAAACTACTTGAACTACTATTGCTTACAAATCCTGTTCTAATTTTCATTTTTTTCTCCTTTCTGTGTTTTTTATAATTTTATTAATTTATCTATTACTAAATTATAAAATCTTTCAAAAATATGATCGATTTTATTTTTTGCATTTAATACTAACTCACTTTCAAGTGATTTCAATAAGCATATGAAAAAAGATAAAAATACAATAATTATATTTAAAATAGGTATAAAAATTGCTATCGATTGTACGTATAAAAAATTATCCGGAAAATAATATTTATGATTTCCTTTTAATTCTTTATACACTCTTTTCTTTAAATCTTCTTCGCTTTCATTCGGATATAGTTTTTTAAATTTTTTATACGCATCATTCATAAAAACGCGTAGACTACAATACAATGTTAATAAACCTAAAATTACGAATACTATATATTGTGCAATAAAAGACATTAAACTCATTTTTCCTCCTCTTTTTTATTTTTTAATTATTTTTCTTACTTCATTTAATGAAGATAATGTTTGGTCAACGATATGCTTATTATGATCTGGAATTGCTATCATTCCAGTTGCCGTAATAAAACCTTGCGCAGTTGCTAATAAATGTTCGATCTTTTCTAGATCTTTTTCAGAGATGATGTATTTATCTTTAAAAAAATCATCTACCGCATTTAAACATGTTTCTCTTTGAGCCACTTGAATATTTTCTCCAGTAACTCCTTCCATTGAAAAACATTGATCTTCGATCAATGTTTTTAGCGATTCTTTATAATTCATTTTACTCTCCTTTTAATTCTTTTAATTCTTTCTGTAATTTCATTTTATTCAATCTCCTTAAAGCTCGTTTTGCTTTTTGGATACGAATTCTACGTTTTTTTCTTGCTTTATTATTTTTCCATTTATATAGTAAATCATCGTTTACTATTTCTAACTTTATTTCAGGTAACATAAACACTCCTTAATTAAATTAATTAAATTCTTTTGATTTCTATGTCCTTACTTTTATTTAAAATTTGCATGATGTTATTGTAATTGTCTCTATGTTGTTTTTCATTTAAACCCGCAATAAATATTTTATACGTAATATAACCTATTGTAATTTCTACGCTATCTGGAAGTATTGAGCGCGAATGCTTTTTCGATTCTTTAACAACAATTTCTTTCACTTGATTTTCATTGATAGTATCTACAATTTCTTCTAATCTATTTAATCTTTCTAAGCTAAATTCTCTAGTCATTTTTTTCTCCTTTTAAATTCAATTGTTTTTTAAGTAAAAAATCGATTATCTTAAGATAATATTTTACGATTTTATTTTTAATATAATCCCAAATATGTAATTTTTCAAACAGACCAATTATGCAATTTATAAATAAAATTATGAATAATAAAATATTTACGATAGGCATAAATATTGACAATACTCCTATAAACGGATCTTCATTATCATTAGTAATTTTTATTTTAATTTTATTTTTCAATTCATTATAAATCTCTTTATTGGTCTTATTACTATAATTTCTTTTTATCCAAGTAATTTCTTCTTTAATATATTTATACATTTCGCAGAGCATCATAATTCCGCTTAAAAAAACCGGAATTACATATACGATAATTAATGTATTAATTAGCTCCATTACATTTCCTTTTCATTTAAAATTAAATGATAGCTATTCGGGGTTTCAATCCCTGCCTTTTTTTCTGCTAACTCTCTTTCTTTACAAGCCTCGCATTCCAAACATGGAACTGCAACTCCTTCTTTAATACTTGGATTATAACAAGTCCAAGTTTCATTTATAGGAACTTGTAATTCAAGAGCTCTTTTAACTACTTCGTCTTTAGTATTATTTTTAAATGGAGCAAATAATCTAACTTTTTTAACATCATTCAATGATAATAATTCATTTAGTCTATACGCAAATTCTGGAGTAATATCCCAGTAATCTCTATGCTCTCCATAAGCTTCTTCTGAATGTTTATGGATTCCAAGACCAATTTTGACCTCATCGTATCCATTATTCAAAGCTATAATTTCTCCAATCACTGTAGAAATAACTGAGAATAATAGATTTCTACTTGGAGTATAAAATTGGTGATTTGCTTGATCTTCGATAGATCCAGAATCTCTCATCTGAGCCCAGATATCTAAGAATTCATCAAATAAAGGTTTAAGATTCAATTTCTTAACCCCAATAATTTTACCATTAGAAATATATTTCTTCTGATAAATATTTACTAAATTATCAAAAGCTTGCATTTCTACAAAATTCTTTTGATTGTAATTAAAATTAATTACAAAAACATCATAGCCTTGATAAAGAGCTTCGGCGCAAAGAGTTGCTGAATCTAATCCTCCACTCATTGAAATAATAGCTAATTTTCCCTTTCCCGGTAAATATTTACCAAGATATTTATCAAGCAAATCATTAAAATCTTTTGAAGCCATTTTATTTAATCTTTCTCTCCATTTATTATTCATTTTTTCATTAAGAAATTTTACCATTTCTCTTTTTGGATTTTTTCTATTTTTAACAGATGGTGCTCTTAATTTACTCCCAATATCTATCATAGTTTTCTTATGACAATTTGGGCATTCGATGATATAATCATCAAAAGGTGAGTGTTTTTTACTGAACCCACAATTAATACAAAGATACTTATTGTTTTTCATTCTTTCCTCCTTTAATGTATTCAATAATATTTTTTTCGTATTTTTTAACTACATAAACTACGCCAATTATTACAGCAAATAACCAAGAACCTACAATACTTAAAAAAAGCATTAATATAAATTCTTCTCTGATATCAGCTGCCGATTTATACTCAATAATCTCACTTGATCTCATGAACTCAATACTTATATACAACGCTGCAATTGAACCAATAATCCATAATATAAAAAATAACATTTTTAATCCTTTAAATTTTCATATCTATCTATAATACCATAAATTACGCCTCTGTTGCAATTATATTTCTTAGCTAAAGCTGTAATTGTATAATAAGGAAGTTCTTTTAATATTTTTAATTCTTCTTCTTTAGAAAATAATCTTTTTTTGCATTTCTGACAATATCTATTACCTTGATGTAAAAGATTATTTGATGAACAGTAAGTAATACTTTCACATCTTTCACAAAAACATTTCCAAATAGAAGTTTTATTTTTTGGAGGTTTTTTTATTTCCTCCGGATTTGCTTTTTCAATTACGCGCAAGCTCCCGAATTTTTTACCTGTAAGATCTATTAATTTCATCCATTCTCCTTTTTTAATTTTTATAACAATTCAATTTCTTTTAATTTTTCAACCGTTTTATTTATGGCTTTTCCTAATAAATTTTGACCTTTCCAATTTTTTGGATTTTCGATCTTTTTGGATTTCCAATGAATGCCTACGCCCCATATTCTATCATATGGAGAACCTTCTACAAAAATACAATCTTGGTATTTTTTAAGTATTTCCAACAATTCTGGATTTTGCTTAAATTTATGAAAGTTTCCTGTCGTTACAATTTCAAATTTATTTTCATCCCAGATTTTTTGATCAAAATTTTTAACCTTTCTCCCAAGAGATTTTGCTTCTTTTGGATTATTTGAGTTTAGAATTTTTTCAGCCATTTCTTCATCTTCAAATAATTTTGCTTTCATAAACATCATATAATGCTCTGCTGAATAAAATTGTTTTCCGTATACTTCAAAACCATATAAACTCCACTGAGAAAATACTCCTCCCCAAAATGCTAAATATTTTTTTTCATTATTTATAAAAACTCTCATTATATCTCCTTAATTTTTACAAAGATCTTTTTTAGATACGATCTAAAATAGAACACTAATAAAGTGTTCTTTTTTTAAATAACATTAAATTTTTTTTCTAATATCTTCAAGAGAATATTCTTTTTGAATTTTACCATTTAAAAATACAGTTTCCATCGCTGGAATTAAATTTTTATCATCAATACCTGGAATTGGATTTTGAAGACAAATTAATTTACCATTTTTATCTTTATAAACTTCAAGATAACCTTTTAATGATTTTTTTCCAGAATCCGTAATTGGATCTTTAAAAACATCATGTCCTTTAATCTCGTTATTTTCTAAAGTTTCGATGTAACTGCATTTGCAAGCAAAACTATAAGTATCTCTTGTTAATCCTGTTTGACCAATGTAAGTTCCTGATCCGAATACAAAAGTCTCAGCCGCTATTAATGGTAAATCTTTATATCCTTTTACTGTAAAAGTTTCAAGAATATTTTTAATAGTATCTTTATTGATTCCATCTCCCCAAAGAATACCATATTTTGATGAAAAATATTTACTATTTGAAAATTGATCAAATACTCCATTAACAAGCATGATTTTTAGCATTTTCCCAAGAACTTCAATTGGATCCCCACTGTCTGGTCTAATTACTAATTTTTGATTAGGTCTTTCACTTAGAAGTTTTCTAATTTTACCAGATGGATTAGTAACCATATCTGTAAATTTAAACACATCATAACTATCGGCTACAAAGCTCATAATTGGTGCGTTTGGGTTTTCAAGAAGCATTCTATAAACAAATTCTTCTTCTCCATCGATCGAAGCGTTCGCTGTCGTGGTTGAATGTTCAGTAGCAAATACACTATATGAGCTAATTTTTTCATGGTAATAATCTCTACAAAATTTTAAACTGTGAAAATTATCAGTACCAAGAAAAATAGTATTATGCGCAAATCCAGAGATTGCTGCGCTTTCCACTGATGTCATACTTCTATCTCCGAAATTATGATAAGCAAATTTTGCCCATTCTGGGTCCCCGTATTTACAAAGCATATCATATACTTCTTTTGATTTCGTAGCTACTGTCGTTGGATACCACACTTTCATTAAAAGTGTTTCTACAAATCCTACTACCCACGGTACTTTTTTATCAGTACTTTCGATTAATACCATTGGTATTTGAGCTGGAACCGCAGTTCCTTCTGGAAGAGCTTTAATTTTTATAGGTAATTTTCCATCAAGCTCTTCTGCTATATATTTCCATCCTTCATAAGGAAATGATATCCCATGAAGATCTGCAAATTCTTTTGCTTCTTCAATCATTTCTATAGTAATTTTTTGACTTAAATATTCTTTAAGAATATATTGAAGCCCTACAAAAATCACTTCTCCATTATTATCCTGTACTCTTCTCGCTGTAAGATAATCTTGCATAAATACCATATTTTTTGGATATTGAAATGCGTGTCCATATTTATAACTATCTCCTAACATTACTACATTTACTTTCATTTTTTCTCCTTTGATTGTATTTTGATTGTTTTTATAATATTATAATATATTTGAAAATTCTAAAATGATCTCTCTATGATCATCAAAAAATTTTATATAACTTCCGTCAAATGTTCTGTTTTCAATATCTTTAATTCTAATAAATTCAATTGATTCGGCATCATCAGATGCTTTAGCCACGTTCTTAATTTTTTTAATTATTTGAGAATTATTGATTTTAACTCCATGAACTATCGATAATCTTCTTCCATAAAGACTTCTTTTTGGATGATCAAAAACCATTTTTTTATTTATTTTATCAATATATTCAGAGTATTCTGATAAATCAATTCCTGTTTCTTCTTTTAATTCTCTCAGCGCTCCAGTTAATGAATTCTCGTTATTATTTAAAAATCCTCCTGGTAATGCATGTGCATCTTTTCCTGGATTATATTTTCTTTTAATACAAAGAACTTCATCTTGCAAAAATAATACAAAATCCACAGTTACGAAATTTAAAGTTTCCGGATAAGGATAACAAGAAAATTTTAATTTTTCCTGTTCAAGATATTCTTCTTCGGATTTTAAAAATCCTTGAAGTTCGTCGTATCTATCCATAATAACATTCATAGTGCTTTCTGGTATAAATTTAACCATATGCTCTTCGAAAACTTCTTTTCTTAAATAACTCAATTTTTCTCTGATATCTATACTCGAAAGATTATCATGTTTATTATCAACATGTGACATATTAAATGATGGAAATAAATTTAAATAATATGAACTTTCATCTTTATTATGTCCATATAGATAAATATTTTCATCAGATATATCATTATTAAAAGAATACGAATAAATCTCGTCGCAAATCGTTTCGCGAACATTTTCAGCCCATTTATTATCATTGCACAAATAATCAGGAATTGATATTATCTTTATTTTCTCTTGAATTTTTTCATCAAAAGAATTAATGATCATTTCTCTGATTTCAGTGAATTTAAATGGATTTTTATAACTTAAATGTCTATCACCACTTCCTACTAAAATTAATATGTAATCCATATTATCTTCTATCATTTCATTTATGATCTCTTTATGAGCATTATGGAATGGTTGAAATCTTCCAATCAATACTCCTAATTTTTCTTTTTTCATTCATTCTCCTTTATATACTGAAGTAAAAAATTACAAAACTTTAAATAGTTTAATAAATCTGGAAAATATAAATTAATCTTATTAGTAACGTATTTCGACTCAGTTTTAAATTCTAATTCAATTGAAAATATTTCTTCATAAGCATAATAAGATTTTTGCTCTGTTATAAATTTAAAATATTTTTGAATTTTTTCATCCGTCTGATCATCTGCAGAACGCTCAATTTTGTCTTTTAATTTATTAAAATTGATTATTTCTGTTATAAATTTCTTATCTTTTAGATCGTTTAAATTCAGATTAATTTCTAAATTTTTTTCTCGATCCGAATATGATTTCGTACTATTCGTATTAAAAATTAAAATTTTCAATAAATTTTGATTTAAATCAAATTCGTATTGGCATTTTTTTCTTAATGATTTCAATCCATTGACTATATACATTCTTTCTCCTTTTTTTAATTTTTTAAATTTTTTAAATTTTTTAAATTTTTTTTTGAAAACTCGTGATCCTAAAACGTTGCGCTTCATTGGATACACAAAGATATATACGAGTTCTAAAAATTTTAGAACTGCTTTTATATCGCTTGTATCTAAAAAAGATGCTACGTAGAAAATCAAGTTTTTCAAAGTTTTTTCTATAGATTTTTAGATTTTTTCTAACGACAAAAAAAGTGATCCAAAGAGGATCATTTTTAAAAAGGAGATTGAGAAGATCCAACCGAATCAATTTTATTATAATTCGATGAATCATTTGATTCAGTTGTATCTAAAGTAGACATAATTCCTACAAGCACCGTGATCGATATTAATAAAAATAAAAAGATCACAATACCTTTTGTACTTTTTGTAGATTGCTCCCACATAGTTTTTAAATTTAAATTTTCAGTTTGATTCATTTTCATCTCCTTTTTTTTCTATATTTTTTCCTTTGATTTCATCATGAATTTTTTGTAATTTTTTAAATAAGATTAAACCGATTAAAAAGATAGATAAAATTATTATATCGTAAAAGCTTTCCATCTCAGTTCTTTCTGAAAATATTCCTCTGAATAAAAAGATTATAATTACTAAATTCAGGTATACTGATACAACTATATCTTCTGTGATTTTTATTTTTTTAAAAAAATTCATTTTATTCTCCTTTATCTTCTATCTCTCCTGCAATATTTTCAAGAGAAGATGTAATTTCATTAAATTCTTTTTCAATTGCGTTCGTCGCTTCTTTGACTAATAATTCATTTAGGAATTTATCTTTATCGTTTTCTAAGAATGTTATAATATCCTTAGTATCCCTAATGAATTCATCTTTTTCCTTAAGAATAGTTACTTGAATATCGATTTCCTTTGATTGTTCTTTTGCTTTCGCTAATATTTTTTCAATATTACTTAAAGAATTTTCAAGTCTTGATTTTAAATTGTAATACATGTCTTTAAGCTTCGGTTCTTCCTCATTCGAAATTTTATCTTCATAACTTTTAATTTTACTTTGTGCTTTTTTTCTAAGTAACTTAATCTTTTCCATTTCATCTCTTAAAATTAATCTATAATTTTCAAGAGTCTCGATTTTTTTCTGTCTAGCTTCTTGAAGTAATTTCGTCATAGCGTGATTAGCAATTTTTCTTCTTATTACTGGATCATACGCTAAAATTGTTTTTATTCCATAAAAACTCAAAACTGAAAATACAGCGAGAACTGCTAAAGCAGTTACCCCTGAAATTATTTGAGCTGAATATGTTGCTGCTAGAAATAAACTACCTCCAGCTAAACCTAAAACGATTAACCATTTTTTTAAAGTTCCAGGTTTTGAAACTTCTTCGATCGCTTGTTGATACTTATTATCAATAGATGATAATGATGGAAGATTTGAAAGTGTGCTTTTGCTTTCCGCTAAAGTTGTTCCGTCGTCTGTTTCTATAATTGTCATGATTTTCTCCTTTTTATTTATTTCTTTATTTATTTTTTTATCTATTAATTTTTCGCATTGAGCTTCAAATAAATCAGCCATGATTTATCTTTTTTATTTAACTAACTTTTTATTTTTTTCAAAATCCTCTTTAGATTCTTTAATACACGACATAGTAGGACTTGTGCTTGTGTTTGATCTTAAAAACACAACGCAATGCATCCTTGGATATCCTTGAGTATCAAATTCGTATACTCTTGGATTTCTACCACTTGTATCTACTGTATACCCAATACTTGGGATTTCTTTTTTAAATAAACTACTTACCCAATTCCAATCAGCCATTACAGCAGTCGCTGCTAATCCAATTAATAGTAATTTTTTCATTTTTTCTCCTTTTATATTTTATTTTATATTTTATCGATTTCTTTGATTACTGCTGAATACACGTTACTAGTTTTAAAAACAGAATCTTTATTCCAGTATTCGATAATACCAGAATCTTTATTTGCATAAATTGTGCAATCATTACCACAACTTTTTCTAATTTCTTCAACTTTTTTATCAAAGTAATCATTCCATAAATTATTTAATTTTTCTTCAGCTTCTTCTTTAGAATCAAATAAAATAATTTTATCTACTACTTCATTTAAACTACCACCTACTACCATCGCATCCCATAAAAAAACAACTGCATATTTCATATTTTCTCCTTTATTTTTTAATTTATTTTTTTCATCTCTTTCGAAATTATCGTATATTTTATCAACGATATCCATCACTGCGCCAACTTGCTCTTCTGATTTAAAATTAAATTTCGCATAAAATAACATTTTTGCTTCTTCTCTTGTCATTTTAATCTCCTTAAAAATTATCTATATAAAAGCTTTTAAAAACTCCAATGAATTGATATCCGAGTCTTTCTTTTAATTCTTTTATAAAATTTAAAGCAGATTCTTTTGTTTCAAATTCCATTGTCATAAAATCTTTCATTGGGTCATCTGACCCATAAGCAAAACTTGTTTCAATATATAATACTGACCAGCACTCATCTAAATGTTTCATTTTTTCTCCTTTACTTTTTAATTTAATAATTTTAAAAACGGCGCGAATACTGTTATAATTATAAGAATTATAAATGTCTTTTTCGCTTGTCTTTTATTAATCTTTTCGATGCTCATTAAAACAATCGTCAGAAAAAATATAATTTCTAAAATTATAATTAAGAATTGATAATAATCCATTATTTTCCCCTTCTTTCCTCTTTAGATTACATAAGCATCTACTATTTCTATAATTTCATCTTCATCAACGTCTTCAATATCTTGATAAGGCATTTCCGTAAAATAATTAGAGTTTACTTTAGCCAATTTTGTCTTCTTTTGATATTCTTTTTCTAATTCATAATACCCGCAAAATTCATCATGATGTTTTACAATTACAAGATCTTCTGGTAATTCTTGTAAAACTTTTATTAATTCTTTTATCGTCATTTTTTCTCCTTTTGCCTTTCTTACCTTTTTTTACTTTTCAAATTCGATATAACCTTCTTTCCTAATCCATACTTTATCATCTTCGCATCTGCATTGAGTTGGTGTTTGGGTATACACGAATGTGTCCATTGGTGAAAAATATATCAATCCATGATAACATATATAAAGCATATCGCGGTATTCAAATTTTTCAGTTTTTTTAAAAAAATTGTTTTTATAATAATAAATAATTTTGCTTTTAAAACGACATTCATTTTTACTATATTTTTTATAATCTCCATATACTTTTTCTATTTTATATGGTTTTTCGCCATATAAACTTAACGACAAAAAAAGAAGGAGAAGAATTTTAATCTTCATCATCTTCTCCTTGTGTTTTATCCCATCCGTTAGTTCTTTGGATTAATGACCATTTATTACTTTCACCATCATCGATTAAATCATCAATGTTATTGATAAGGCATTGTTTTACTGCTTTAAGCGCTTCTTTTCTTTTTTTACTTCTATAATTTCTCATGAAAGCAATTGAAGTAATAGTTACAGTGTTAACGCTTACACTTTTACCTTTAACGATGTAAGTTAATTTTGCTGGTTTATAAAAACTAGCTCTATTTGACAATTCCATTGAGTTAAATGATAATAACCACCATTTTCCACTAGATAGCATTTTTTGAACTCTTTGATCTCCAGATCCAGTAACTACTATAAGCGGTCCATTTACTTTATGCGAACTTGCATCCACTATGTTTAAATTTAAACCTAAAAAATAACTTAATGCTTGAGCAGAAACTAATGCTCCACCTTTAGCATAAACAGTTTGATTTTTTAAACTTCGAATGCTTACTGGTTGTTTATCTCTACTAAATTTCGCAACAATTTTATCAAAAAATCCTCCAGTTGCTTTTGGTTGCCAACCAGTAGGAATTAGGATAGTTAAATACTCCGGATATAATTTAAACAATTTCTTTGTATTTATATCAATCGTTCCTAACTGATCTTTCTTTTTAAAATAAGCATAAACATCTTCTTGAATAAATCCAATGCTTGCTTTTTTATTTAAAAGAGCGTTTAAATTAGTTACACTTCCATCGGTGCTTTGATTGATTAATTTATAACCATATTTTTCTTCAATTTCTTGTCCACAGTAATCCACGATATCTTGAGCTACTGTGTAATAATTTCCTCCTTTTCCACCACTATAAATAACGATATCTTTTTTAGCACTTAATGTACTGATACTTAAACTCACTGCCGCTACTAAACCTAATACTTTTTTTACTAAACTCATTTTTTTCTCCTTTTTAATTTTATTGATTTTTTAGCATATTTTATTAATATATTCTTTAGCAGAATTATACGTTTTGAAATAAATTGGTATTTCATATTTTATAACGATTTTAACATCGTCTCCGTCGATACTGTAGATTGTATATTGATCAAGATTTTCATCATAATCAATAATGAAATATTCTCTTCTTTTTTTACAAAAATAACGTTTGGTTTGAAAAATTAAATTTTTAAAATATTTAATTTTCCTTATTATGAATTCAATAATTTCTGATACCTTCAATTTTTCTCCTTTAATGTTTTCAATATTTTTTTTCTTAATTCTATTATATTGATCTTTGAAAGATCAATCCACTCTGGATCATTTGGATCTTTTAAGATTTTATCAAACATGAAATTTACCACAACGTTTTCTTCGTAAGCATAAAGTCTTGCTTTGATTTCTGGCGAATATCTTTTAAATAGTCCATTTATATCCTTATTATCTTTTAACGCTGGTTCTTGAATCTTTTTATAAACTGAATCTTTTATCGTTCTCATGTATTTCCAGAATTTATAGTATTTAGTCTTTAGCTTGAACATGAAAGGACTAACCTTATCTTTTTCTTTAATTACAGCTCCTTCGATATAATTAACCTTATCAAAAGGTTTAACTGTATTCAAATTATTTAAAAATTGAGTCAATTCTTGATAATTATTTAAAACTGCTAATTTTTTGGGAGCTCTAATTACAATTTTATCGTTTTTATCATTCATGTATTTATTGATAAAATGTGATAAAAATAGTTTATATGCTTCATAATCCAATTCAAAATCTATAATATTTCTAACAGCGTCTAAGAAAACTAATTGAGCTTCATTGTATTCTTCGATATGTGGATCGAATTCTGGCTCAATTACTTCGAATAATAATGTAACATTTTTTTCTAAAAGCATCTCTTTTAGATCATCATCTAAATATGATTCAATCATATTATGAAATACTTCAGAATATTCACCATTAATGTTTGTCTTCGAACTGATATGAAAATGACTATCGCCATTTTTATCAGTAAAAGCTGATAATAAACCTAAATATCCATTTGCTTTTTCAATTGCTTCCAAAGGAAAAATAAATGGATTATTTAAATTCTCTATTCTAGTATCTTCTCTTTCATTGAGATTAAAAAATTTATGATAACCTCTTGCTACAATTTTTTCAGCCATCTCTTCTCCTTATTTTTTTAATTTATGAATTTTTTCTAACGACAAAAAAAGTGATCTAAAAAAGATCACATTTTTTAATTTTTACAAAAACTCTTTGAAGTAATTCTTTTTCTTCTTGAGTTCTCATATGACTATCTAACCACGGATAAAAATAAATTTTATCATAGTTTTCCGCAGCTGTTGTATGATAAAGTTTTCCATCTTCATCTTGTTGCACTAATACAAAGAAATCAATTTTTGGACCAAAAGCTCCAACAAGATCTGAACTATCGATCTTTAAATGATCAAGATCAAATAATGTATAGTAAAGATCTTTCAATTGAGGACTTATGAATAAATATTCATTAGTCCCTTTTTTTGGAAATTTTAAATCTAACTCCTTAATGATCTTTTTAAGATCATTAATATCATGTTGTAGATTTAATAATTTTTTATTTTCATTTTCTTTCGCTTGACTTGTTTGACTCATATAATCCTCCTTGTTTTAAAAGATCTTCCATAGCTACTGCTAAAGATCTGATCTCTTTTTGCGCAGAACTTTTCGTTCTTAAATTTAAATAATTATCAATTCCATCTGGATACCAAGCGTTCCAAATTGTAGTATAAATACTAACTGGAAGAACATCTCTTGCTTCCTGCGTTGGTACTTTATCAGCAGTCAATGTTTGATAAAGCTTTATGTCGTCTTGAATTTTTTCAATAACCTTTTCATTATTTAATTTTTCGGTTAATCTAAATTCAATTGAAACTTTTTCTCCAGAAGTATATCTTCTAGATAATTCTTGCCACATTGATCTTCTATGTCTTTCATCTTGTCTAGCGTCTCTTATAGTTATTTTTTTTCTAAATACAAAAAAGTTTTTCTTAATAAGATCTAATTCAGATTCATTATTATACCAAAAATCACTTTCGATATTTAATTTATCTTTTTCTAAAGTCAAAAATGCTACTCGATGTTCTTGATTAAATTTTTCAATAAAATTCAAATCATACATCAATGCTCTAAGATTCGTGATACTATTATTAAAATCAATATTGTATCCATAGCGGATAGTATTTGGTATTAAATCCGTTTTTTCTTTATTAAAGAATATTGAAGCTTTCTTTTGAAATTCTTCAATATTTCCATCCACATCTTGAATCATTTTATTAAAAATAACGTTTTTGATTTCGCTAAAGCATAATTCAATAAATTCTTTTTTTTCTTGATTTAAAAGAACTGGTACGAATTCAAAACTTGAACTTGGAAGACCAATACTTTCTCTTGATAATTTATCAAATAATTTAAAGTTAGGTTTAAGACCTTCGTTTCCATAGCAAACGCTCGCTACTTTACTCACTGCTTGAACTCTTTCTTCTTGCGAAAGATTCCCTCTTGAGAAATCCCAAAGTTCAACGAACCCTGGAGTTTCACTATTGTAATAACCTTCTTCTTCTAAAAAAAGATCTTTTTTAGATACTAATTGTATACTTTCCATCGTTTCTCCTTTTTTAATTTTAATTTAATTTAATTTTTACTAAATCAATTGCTTGATCTATATCTTCGTCGGTCGCTTCAAATTGATCTTTTAAAGATATTTTTAACTTCTCAAGAATTTCTTGATCAGTAAATTCTTCATCATTTATAAGATCTTTGCTAGAAAATCTTTTAAAGAAATCAAAAGTTTCTTTTTGAATTTCTTTGAATATTTCAATTTCTTTAGGATCAAAAGCCTCTAAATATTTTTTATGAGGAACTTGAATATGTTCAAATTCCAAAGTCTCCGTATCCAAAATAACAACCTCTGGAGTATGATTATCCATTTGAGTTTCATAATCTCTTACAACCCTCCATAGATTCCAAGGGTTGATAAATAAAATATCATTGAAATAATCCGTAGGATATCCCAAGTGATAATGCCCGCAAATAATAACTTTTACATCATTTTCATGCGCCCATACTGATAATTCATCATAAGTAAATTCAGTTACTCTTGTTTTATCAGGAGTAATATTTTGATGAAAAACAGCGATCTTTAAAAGATCATTTGTAGTTCTATACCAAGAACCACAATCTTTTAAAAATAATTTCTTATCTTGAGGACTCTCGATATGTCTATAATCGAATCCTACTATTTCTGCGACAGGCTCTCCTAATTCTTCATCGAATAAAGGATAGCCGCAATGATTTATATGAATAATTAAATCATCGTTTACTAATTCTTCAAAAATCGAATCTTTAATAGATTCTCTACCTTCCAACATATCATGATTACCAGCTGGACTAATTTCTTTTAATCCAGCCTGCTGATACATTAAACTAATTTTTTTATTAGCAATAAATTGCTTAAAAGACCAATCTTTTTGCACATCAAAAAGATCTCCGGTAGATACTTTGTATTTAATACCTTTGTCTTTCATTAGATTAATAATAAATTGATGTTTATTAATCATATCTTTTTCCCAACCTGGTTTTCTATATTTATCACGAAAACCAAGTCTTCTGTGTTCATCTTTAGTAATTAAAATTTTCATTTTACCACCACCTTTAATCTAAGTTTAATTATTCCTTCTTTTTCTTGCGAAAAATCTTGCGCAAAATCAAGAATATCTATAATATTAAACATCTGAATATGCTTAATTAATTTTTCAAAATTAATCCCTAAATTTTCTTCTGACGAAATTAAATAATTTTGGTATTCTTCTTTATTAAGTACTATAAATAAATCTTTAACTTCTCTAACTTCCATTTTAACCTCCTTAAATTTTTAGATTTTTAATTTTTTGAACTTTTTCGATTTTTTTAATTTTTTTAATTCGAAAAGTTCTGGATTATTAATTAAATGATATTCTGTTTTTATCAATTTCATGTTCTCATGTAACAATGTCCATCTTTCTTTCTCATGATATCTCCAAATTCTTTCATAATTCCCAAGATCTCTAGAAATAAACATGAGATCATCGAAAGTACCACCTTCGATTATTAAAGGAACATATTCTCCATTTTCTATAAATAAATTTGCTCTAAATAAAGATACATCTGAAAATGTTTCAATTAATTTTTTAGAAAACTCATCGCAACTATCATAAGCAGATGTTAGAAAATAAAATCTTCTTTCAATTCCTCGGGCAAAATCCGACCAAAATTTTTCAAATCGTTCTTTTGATATTAAAATCTTTGGATTTTCTCTAACAAGAAAATCCATAAAACCATCGTTATTATAAAAATCAGTTTTATAATGCTTTACATCAATTAACATTAATTGTGAAATGAAATCTAAAGCTTTTCTATGTTCGTGAACCATTATTCCGCTCATTATTCTGCTCATTATTCCTCCTTTAATTTTTAAATTTTATATTTTTTGATTTTTTTAACGTTTTTTTTCTTTCGAGTGTTTTTCATTGAAGGATATTTATCTTCAAAACCTTTAAAAAAGTCTTCCATTTTTAAATAAAGTAAAACGTCAGGTGACTCAATAAAATAATATGGAAAAGAAAGTCCATCTTCGATTATTCTTATCACATCCCTATCTTCATCCGACCAATAAAATTTTATATCAAAATCACCATAACCACGTCGTCCAAGATCATTTCTTAAATAAATTACTACTCGACTTCTATCGTTATTTTTGATTTTATTGAAAGCTTCTTTTAAAATAAAATACAAAAAAGGTTTTCTTTCTTCATCATCTAATCTATATGTATCAAAATGAGTATCATCCGAAACCGACCATCTAAGATCAGTTGAAAAAAAATATTTAATGAAATATCTTAAATCATTTTCATCTTTAATAATTAAAGAAATTTCTAAGTTCTTTGGTTCTATAGTTTCATGTCTAAAATTTAAATTATACTTCGCAGCATAAATATATTTTTCCTGATTATAAAAAGTTTTTAATGATTCATAAATTTTTCTTCTTTGAAAATTTCTTGAATTCATTGAATACAAAAAACTTTCTAATTCATCTGGATTTGCGAATAATCCAAAATTTAATTTTTCTATACTTTCCATTATTTCTCCTTTTTTAAATTTTTATGAAATTCGTCAATATGCATTCGGTAAAAGGCTATTAAATTTAAGACAATTCCAATTGTTATACTAAAGAATCCAAACCATGAATTGCTTAAAAAAGCCATAGCTACCCAACATAAATCTGCGAAAAAATATGCTAAAGTTGAATAATAAATTCTACCGGTGCTTATAAAAAAAGCACCAATGATTAAAAATATTCCTCCAAGAATGCTCGCAATTTCAAACACTTTTATCTCCTTTTTGATCTTTTAAAGATCTTTTTACCATTTCTATCATACTCGTTCAAATCAACGATTATGATTTCGTCTGCCAATCTTAATAAGAATAATATTCCTATTAAAAAATTTAAAAACGGGATAAATATTAAAACAATTTCCCATAAATTAAATAACTGAGGAACTATGTCTACCAAAGTTAATTTGGTTTTTCCCATTTTTCTATAATGATTTATAATCTCTCTTTTGAATTTTCCCCATTGCATTAACCATAGCGCTCCAGAAAAAATTACTCCTACAATATAAATTATCCAAAACATTCTTTCTCCTTTTTACTTTTTAAATTTTTTTCTTTGAAAAACTGAGATCCTAAAACGTTGCGCTTCATTAGATACACAAAGATATATAGCAGTTCTAAAATTTTTAGAACTGCTTTTATATCGCTTGTATCTATTTTAGATGCTACATTGAAAATCAAAGTTTTCAAAAGTTTTTCTATGGATTTTTTCTAACGACAAAAAAAGTGATCCAAAGAGGATCAGTTTTTACATTTCCAGTTAATTTCGGAATTTAATTTTTTTAAAATTTTTTTAAATTTTTTAAATTTAATTCCGTATTTTTTACAGATCTTTTTTAGATCTTTTTTAGATACATTTTTCATTTTTTCTCCTTTTTAAAATTTATTAAATTTATTAAAATTTATTATTTAGATTTACTTATATTGAATTCAAAATGCGGATTTGAAATGTAAAATATTTTATATTCCTTTTTTGGAAAAACATTTACCATTCGATAAATTCCAGAAATATATCCTACGCCAAAACTTAAAATTATAATCAACGCAATTCTTATGACTAACTTTTGATTTTCATTTAGATTCATGTATTTTTCTCCTTTACAATTTCGACATCTCTTACATAATCTGTACTTAAAAGGATCTTTTTAAGATCCTTAAAGTTTTCTTCGTTGATTTTTTGATTTTCGATATACATATAATCTTCCCCATAAAAATACGAAATATCTTCATCCTTTAATTTCGTATCTAAAAAAGATTCGACATGGACGATGATAGTTTTTTTTAAATCTTCATTATCCAATTCAAAAGAAAATTCGTCAAAAATTCCTTCTTCTTCATCTTCAATATAGTCAAAATAACTTATACCATTTAAATGTAATTTTATTTTCATTCTAACTCCTTTTTAAATTTTATTTTTAAATTTTATAATAACTACACCCTTCGCCACATGCATGACACATCTTAGTTCTGGCCGCAAAATCAATTGATCTTGGAGAGAACCATACTTTTTTCAAGAAATCAATTTCATCATTGATATCTTCAAAAATATTCCACGGCCTCCCATCTTTTTCATCCCAAGCTTCTTTTTCCATAAAAGAACATGGATAGATTAAACCTCTTTCATTTATATAAATACTTTGCTGAAAACTTTCGCAAGGTTCAGACATATCTATATACAACTTAAGATCTTCATCTGATAATTTTTCTTGTTTATTTAAATTCTTTAAAGAATTAATAAATTTTATTGCGCTGCAACTATCGAATCCAAAAGGGATCTGTTGATTAAAACATTTTTCAATAACCTCTTGAAATTCTTGCTGAGAACAACCATTGTAGTGCACGCCTCTTCCTTTTTGCTTTAAAGAAAGAAAAACGACTGCGTTTAACTTTTTCAATCTTGGATCATTCTTAATATCATTTATTAAATCATCTATTAATGGATACGTTTCTTTCGAAAGCATAAAATGAATATTAACTTGATCTAATCCAGCTTCAGTTAAATATTTTACCGAATTTAAACATAAATCTTTTCCAGCATGTGGGTAATAACTTACAGCTACTGCTCCACAAATTTTAGCTAATTTTTTTGCAGTTTCTTTATTAATATCTGCAACTGTAATATTTGGAATGACGCCTTGTTCTCTTGTATATTCCATAATTTTAAAAATATCTGGATTCAAAGAAAGATCTGCATCAGCTCCAAATGCTATTTGAGTTAAAGTTTTTGGAAGTTTTTCAAATAACTCTTTGTATTCTTCAAATGACATATAATGACCTTTCGGTGTATTTGATTTATAGCAAAAATTGCATAATTTTCCTCCTGGTCCTTTACACATGTTAAGTACTTCGATATCAGCTATTACTGGTCCAGGTGCTCTACCTGGATCCTGTTCTTGAGTTTCACCCCATTGAGCCATAAATCCAGTTTTTTTATTAAAATGATAATTATAGTTTTTGGATCTAAGAACTTTCTCTTTTCCATTTTCTATAATTTTAAACATTCCATAATCTAAAATTCCAAATGTTTCAAAAGCGTCCATTTTCGTTTTCATTTTTCCTCCTTAAATTTTTAATCTTTTTTTATGAGTATATTGAGCATATTGAGTCCTCTGTTTATTTTCAAAACCATTATTAATATCAAAAATACTTTCGCAACTTTTAATATTAATCAATTTAAAATTATTTTTGCCTAATCGCCAACGGTATTCCACCCCACAATAATCGGATACATCAAATTTTTTTATAGTCGAATTTGATTGTCCAGCTTCAGTTTGTAATAATTTACCAAGAACTGTTATAAAAGCTAAATTATCCGACAAAATAATTTTTTCTTTAAATTCTGGATGAATAAATTTTAAAGTATAATGATGGATAAGATTATTTATCTCATCGTAGTTCGAAATTTTTTCATTGAATAATAAATAGTATACTTCTTGATTTTTTAATAAAAATTTCATATTGGCGAATTCGCTAGTAAGATTAAATCGACTATCGTCTAAAAATATATACCGTGCTCGAAAAATTTTAGGATAATTTAATTTTAAATCTTTACAGGTTTTGATTATTAACATTCGAATTAATTTATTCTTTAACATTTTTCCTCCTTAGATTTTTAATCTTTTTCGGTAAACTTGCTTTAATTTACTTAAACGAGATTCATTTTTAAAAGCATCAATATTTTTTGCATCAAAAATATTTGGACCAAGTTTAATATTATCTAAATAAAAATTATCTCTTCCTAACCACCAACGGTATTCGATGCTGCAATAATCATCCACGTCAAAATTTTTTATAATTGAATTTGATCGTCTAGCTTCCTTCTGTAGTAATCTACCAAGAGTAGTTATAAATAACGGACTATCCGATAAAATGATTCTTTCCTTAAAGTCTGGTTTAATGAATCTTAAAGTATAATGATTAGCGAGATCATTGATCTTTTCAATATTAAAAATTTTTTTATTGAATAATATATAATATACTTCTTGATTTTTTAATAAAAAATCCATCGTGGAACGCTCGCCTATAAGATTAAATTGATAATCATCTACGAACTTATAATCTGCTTGAATAATTTTTGGATAGTTCGTTTTTAAATCTTCGCAAGCTTGAATTACCAACCTTCGAATTGAGCTATTCTTTAGCATATCTCCTCCTTAAATTTTTAATCTTTTTTTATATACACGTCTCGAATTATTTGAGCCACTTAAATCATACATATTTTTAAAAGTGTTGATATTATTATTAAGATTATCTGAACATGAAATAATATTATTTAATTTAAAATTTCCATTTCCTTTTAACCACCAAAAATATTCATTATACGAATTACAATGAACATCAAATTTTTTTATAATCGAATTTGATCGTCTGGCTTCAGTTTGCAATAATTTACCAAGAGCTGTTAGGAACTTAAAATTATTTGATAAAATAATTTTTTCATTGAAGTCTGGATAAATGAATCTTAAAGTATAATGATCTCTAAGATTATTTATCTCATTAAAATCTACGATATTTTTATCGAATAATAAATAGTATACTTCTTGATTTTTTAATAAAAATTTCATATTAGCTCGAAGGTCGGTAAGATTAAATAAAGAATCATCTAAAAATATATACTGTGCTCGAAAAATTTTAGGATAATTTAATTCTGAATCTTCGCAAGCTTCGGTTGCTAACATTTTAACTAAACTGTTATTTAACATTTTTCCTCCTTTTATGATCATGATCTAAAAAAGATCACTTTTAATTTTTAGTAATTTCAATAATTACTTTATTATCGATAATATTAGCATCATAGATATCGTCCATATTAAATAAATCTTTTCTGTATTTAGATCTAAGATACAATACTTGTTTGTATTTGTCTTTAGATCTTTTTAAATTATACGATACGATTACGTAATGTTTTAAAAACATTTTTTCAGCATTATGCAATGACTCGCTGAAATCACAATAATCATCATATTCATTTTTAATAATTCCGTATTTATTATAAATTTTTACTCTCATTTTTTCTCCTTTTATATTTTTAATTTTTTATTTTTTCGAATTTTGATTTTATCGTTAGGATTAAAAACGATAATTTTATCAGGTTTCTTAACTTCATCAATTACTTCTAACCACTTGCTATTAATTTTAAACCACTTGGTTGTGTTAAAATTAAAAACTTTTCTATTAAAAGAAAATGCATCTATAATCCAATCTTTTGGATTTTTAGCATCAAAATAATAAGACTTGTATAAACCAATATAGTCCCGAACAAAAGAGATCGGAGCTTTTCTTATCTTAATATTTTTTATACGCTTACGAACAACATCGTCGTAAAAATTAATAAAAGCCCGTGTCTGGCTTTGGGTGGTATCGATATAAGATATAAATTCATATATATCAATACCGTATCCTTTTAAAAAATTTTCAAAAGAAATCGTTTTCATTCTTCCTCCTTTAATTTTTTAACGCTTTCTTCGATTTCAATGATCGTTTGAAGATCATCAGCTTTGACTTTATCATCCCTAATTTTAATGAATCTCGGATGTAATAAAGAATAAGAATCATCTATTTTATTTTTACTAAGACCATTGCATTTAACAGTTATGATCTTATTAAGATACTTATCTTTATTTTCCCAAATTTCAAATCTAAGATCTTCAGTGATCCCACTTGGATCTGCTTTTACTAAACCATCTTCTGATTCCGTAATAAATGCCCCGAGAGCATTTTCAAATTTAGTCCCTGGAGTTCCTTGTTTGAATCCGACAATTTTCATTTCGCATTCAAACTCCATTTTTAATTTTACTTGATAAACTGGCTTTCCATCTTTCCATTTTTCTTCACCAGCTTTCACAATAATACCTTCTCCATTCTGAGAAAGAATTTCTGAAAAATGATTAGAAATATTAGAAAGAATAGTATCAGGATCGCAAAAGCATTTAATTAAAAACTTCAGATCATCAATTATTAAATTTATATAATCTTGATCGAAGTCGTATCTTTCTAAGATACTTTTTGATCTATTATTAAAATAGATCTTTGTAGGAACCATTTTAAATATTTTTGATGCAAGTCCAGTTGGACTCGTCTCTCCAAATAATAAATGAAATCTTTGGAAATACATCATTCCTTGATTTTGAAAATCCCAAATCCAATATTGGAATTTTTCTAAAAGATCTTCATAAGATACTTCTGCAGTATCTTCAATGATTTCTAAAGCTTTTTTAGCTTTCTTTTCGTCTTCTTTTTCTAAGTATTCTTCGTACTTGAATATTCTAGTCAGAAGACCGTTTGAAGTATATCTATCGTATCCTTCTAAAAGAAGTTCCCCGTTAAAAATAATAGAATCTGGGAAATAAAATTCTTTTTTGAATTCTTCGATTTCTTCTTTTATTTTATCGATGATCTTTTTAGGAACCTTTTGCTCCTTATTTTTTCTTGAAAGAAAAGTAATATGATCATCTTCAATAATAAGATTACTATATTCCCCATCCATTTTTTCTTGTGAGAAAATAAAATAGTTTTGATTAATAATTTTTTGGATCTTTTTAGGATCATAAGGGACTGCCCCCATATATCCGACAGTAATAATTAAATCTGGAAAAACCTCTTGAATCATTTTTAGATTCACTCCACATTTAAGATCTTTTTGGATTACTAATTTCAATACCTCTTGATCTTTTTTTCTAAGATTACCTAATAAGGATGCAACGAAATTTGTTGCAGCATGACCTCTAACTTTTCTTTTTACTAGCATCTCTTCGAGATCATTTAAAGCTCTCGATAAAGATAAATACTCAAAACTCATCTTACCATATTCTTCTGGATAATTAGGCTCTGGAATTTTTTTAATTCCAAATACATAAGAAGAATCGTAAGTAAATTTTAATACTTTTTTAAATTCTTCTACGTCTTCGTATCTTTTTAAGATCTCTTTTTTCTTATTAAGAGATGTTGTTGATCTTAATTCTTCAATAATAGCATAAATGTCATAATTATAGATATTCATAGTCTTTTTCCTCCTGTTTAAATTATTTAAATTATTTAAATTATTTAAATTATTTAAATTATGCAAAAGATTTGCAAATTAATTTTTTATGAGAATTTATATATTCTTTAATAATGAAATCTTTAAACGAATTAGCTTGTTCTTTCGTAATTTTCATATCTCTTGGTAATCCACCAACCGTTTTTCTACCACCAGCTAATGGACCATAAAATTTTTGAAGTGGAGTAATTACTCCATTTTCTCCAAAATATTTTTCAGCAACATCTTCGTCAAAGCATGCTATGCTTAAAATTCCTGAATCAGAATTATATACTATATTAATTTCTGATTCTGAATTTTTTAATTTATACGCAGAAAGTAAATTGATATTACCTTCTGTGATAAAAAAATGGACTCCAGCTTGCGATGAAGCTAGATATTTTTCTGCGACTTGAATTTTATTTTCAAGCCAATCTTTTAAATGATTTTTCAGATCCTCATTTGGACCATCAATAATCAAGTCTTTTATTTTTAAGATAATTTTATGAATTACCCTCGAAACATCAACTATAGTTTCGCCATGATCTTCGATATTGATTGAAGATATTAAATAACCTATCGATAAAAATCTATATTTAATAAAATCCTCCAAGTTTGGAAGAACATTTTTTTCCATATAATGGAACCCTTTTAAATCCTGCTCAGCTACTAACTTCGCTATAGATTTAGCAATTTTTGTAGGTCTTAAGATTTTGCTTGCCCACATGATTCCAAAAATAGTATCTAAATCGATATGCGAGACAATGAAATTATCTAAACCTTTATCTAATTTATCAAATACATTCCATTGTAAACTTGGTGGTGGATTATCACTTTGAGATCCATGATGATTCATTGCTAATACAATTCCATCAATATTCTCATCAATATGATTTTCTCCATACTCACATTCAATTGCTCCACAATTTTTCATTTCTTGAGCAACTTTTTTAGCATCTTCAAATGTTTTTACTAGTTTTACGTTAATCATAATTTTCTCCTTTTATTTTTAATTTATTTTTAATTTTTCTTAATAATAAAAAAGCGATCTTTAAAAGATCACTTTTGACTAATTTTAATTTCTTCGATTTTTACTCCAAGTTCATTTAGATGAACGATAATTTCGCTTAACTCATAAGAACTTGCAAATTTGATTTCGAATACTTTTTCTACCTTTTCAACTTTTTCTACCTTTTCTACTTTTTCAGAACTTTTAGGTTTTTCGAAAACATAGTCTTCAATATATTTAGATGGATTTCTGCTTACTTCTGAAGCAATTTTTGAAGCATTTTTAAATCTTCCATCTTCATTAAGAATTTGACGAACAGTTTGATAATTATAAAAATCTGTCGCATGCGAAATTATATCATATATTGTATATTTAATATTTTTTTCTTTGCATTTATATACATAATTAAATATTTTAAATATATGAAATTTTTCTTGATTTGACAATGGTTTTCTATGTTTTCTATGTTTAACATTTTTAGAAATGAAATTTGATTTTCTTTCGATAGAATTTTCAATTCTAGAAATTTCGTGTAATAGATCTGCTTTTGATAACGAACAGTATCTATAGACAGTCGATTTTCCTAAATCGTATTTATTGATTAAATCTTTAATTAAATCTTTATTAGATTCTTTTTTATTAAAAATTCTATCAACAACTTCTTTTAAAAACGCCACTTTCATTGCCGGATCAATAATTCTTTTTGCCATAAATTCCTCCTTAAATTTTTAAATCTTTTTTTCTTTGAAAACTCGTGATCCTAAAACGTTAAGCAACGATAGATATCTAAAGATATATAGCAGTTCTAAAAATTTTAGAACTGCTTTTATATCGCTTGTATCTAAAAAAGATGCTACGTGGAAAATCAAAGTTTTCAAAAGTTTTTTCTGACGACAAAAAAAGAAGAGTATTTATATAGCGCCCTCTTCAACGGCGCTGGATATTCAATAAAAATAAAAGATCAAATCCTATTTTGATCTTTTAAAATTCTTAAAGCCTTAATTATATTTACAATGTTGTAATAGTATTCCCAGGCTTTCGGCTTATATTCTGCGAAAGTTCCTCCATTATAATGAAGAATACTATATCTCCACTTATCCCAACGTTTACCTTTTACTATAGCAGTATTTTCCCAATATTTTAATTCTGCTAAAGACTGGGAAAAAGAAAAATCAAAATCATCAATTAGTCTCTTAGCTAACGATAATTTTATTGATATTTCATTGTTTTTTCTCACAGGCTTGTATCTGACGTATCTGTCATAAACCGATGAGACTAAATTATGGAAAACTCCATAACTACCGAGTTCTCCATCACGTAAATTATACATAGTACGACCAAAACTGCTTTCTTTGAAAGCAATTGCCGTCATCGTATACTCGAGATCAAATTCTCGAGCTTTCATGAAAACTTTATTAGCGATCTTTTTTTGATCAACGTTTAATGATTTAAGATTTCTTAAATAATAAGAAACCTTAAAAACTTTTATGTTATGGATTTTATTTTTTATTTTTATTTTCTGATAATAAAAATCCTTTGCCAACAATTGTGATCCTAAAAAGATCACTAATAAAAATAAAACTAATTTTCTCATTTTTCCTCCTTTAAATTTTTACAAGAAAAATTGTTTTTAAAATAAATTAAATAAGCACGTGAAATTGTTGCTCATCTATTAATAATATATCTATATTTTCTAACGATGTTCTAAAACCTTAAATTTTTTCTAACGACAAAAAAACCCTCGCATAAGCGAGGGTTTTAAACATCATAAAGTGAATGCATCGAAATCATTGAATTCATCAACTTTTTCTAAATATTCGATTTTTACTAATCCAAGATCTGATATCATTTGGAACCAAATATCTTCTCCATTTTTATAAATATTTAAAGTAAATTCTTCTGGTTTTGATATTAGCATTAATTCAAATAATTTTAATTTTTTTGGATCTTCGACATCTTTTTTGAAGATATCTTTATATTTTCCATTTTGAGTTTCTATTGATACTAAATCAAAATCATTATCTAAACTTACTACAAAATAACTACTATCTACAACCTTAGAAGCATTAATTGCATCTTCTATTCTATCTATTGGAATTGATATAGATTTTACAAGTTCACCTAATTCAGGTTTAGTAGCAATATCTTGTGGCTGAACTTCTGGAATAGGTAATACAATACTTCTAATCGGTTCATTATTATCTAACGTTGTCAAAATGTATTGTTCTTGATCTTTTAAAAATACTACTTTTTCTCCACCTCTCAGAAGAGTCATTAATTTTACTGCAGTATTTGGATCAATGATTTCAATTGAATTTTCATTGAAAAGATCAGTCATATCACTATAAATAAAACCAACAGTTTTCTTTGTATTTAATTTACCATCTTTGATAAAAAAGATATCATTACTTGCCATTCCTTGACTTAAAAATTGAAGAATTTTTATAAATGCTCCATATATCTCACTTGGAATATCAGCAATTACATTTGATGCAGTTTGTGCATCTTCTGGAGATCCTGTCGTAGCTCCGATAGGTAAATCAATATTAATTTCTTCACTTCCCGCAGTTAACTCTGTTTCCATTTCATTTTCTACTTCTACATTTTCTAATTCATTCATTTTAATCCTTTATTTTAATTATTTTAATTTATTTTTAAATTTTTTTATTTTTTAAAAAAAGATCTTAAAAAGATCTTTTTATGAGATAATTCCTGATGGATTTTGTGCTACACCAGCTTCTGGTGTTCCTACAAGTCCAGTCACGAATTCTCTGTATTTATCAACAATTTCTTTTGGGATTTCATTTCCAGTAAATTTATGCATAATTACTTCATCTTTAAAAGAAATCTCTTGAACTTCTGTCATAAGATACACAGCATCATATGGCATAAATCCTAATCCACCTTGCATTGGATCGAAAACTATACTAACAGGTTTTTTGATTTTACCATCTATTTCTTGTCCAATAACGTATTCTCCAGTCACTAATTTTAAATAAACTAAGTTTTCCATTTCATTTTCCTTTTAAATAAATTTTTGAATAAATATTCAAATAATGTGTTTAACGCATTTAATATTACAGTGTTTTTATGCCTTTTGAGCAAGTTATTTATATCTTAAGAATCTTTTATAGATTTATTTTAAATTTAATCTAGATTTCTATCGATATGAATTCTCGGACTATATCTTACTCCAATTTCTAAAGCTTTTCTAGATGTATTATTTTTAGATGTTTCCCAGAATTCTTTGTCTTTCCCGAGAGGATCTTCTGGAGTAAAAGGCATTAAGAATATATGAGCAGCTTTAATTCCATTTAATCTTAAATAATCAATAAAATTTATAACTAACTTATTCATAGTTTCATTTACGCCCCAAATGAATTTGTAATTTATATATTCATCATCTAAATAATTAATTGTATTATCTAAAACGCGAGAATACATATTTATTACTTCCTTTTGCGTTAATTGATTTTCATAGCAAGTTTCCGCATCCATTTTTGGCGAAATGGTAATAGTAGGTTTAACGCCTAAAACATTTTTAATTTTATTCATCTCTCTAATTAAATCAAGTGTTAAATTTTTATCTTGTAAAAGATTTCCATTAGTCTCAAAACCTACATATTTTAAATTTAAATTCGGTATGCTTTTTACTTCTTGAACTATTTCATTAAAATAATCTACATAATGTAAAGGTTCTCCACCAGTAATTGTCAATCTTTGAATTTCTCTATTTCCAATTTCTTCATTGATTGTTTTTAAAAATTTGGGATTGAAAAGATCTTCATTGTTCTTAGCTTCATACCAACTGAATTTTGTATCACAGAATTTACAAGCAGCGCTAAAACACCCAGATAATCTTAAATAAAGACTTGGTTCCCCAATATTTTCTCCTTCACCTTCTAACGATATAAACCATTGGCTTATTTTTGGAAATTCATTAATTTTATTGAAATTTAATTTTTTCACTTTTTCTCCTTTAAATTTTTTAAGCAAATAAAAAAAATTGAAAAATCAGAGAGTTAAATCCCTGATTGTTTTGCAAGATTTAAAGTAGTGATTAATACAGCTACTAATTCATCTTGCGTTAAACAAATTCTATTTGCTTCAATTGCTTCAATTATTTCATTTACTTCATTTACTTCATTTACTTCATTTACTTCATTATTCACTTCTGTTGATTCATTCATATCTCTAGAATCATTAGAATCAGCTTCAATCACTGTTTCATTTAATTCATCAATAATTTTACCATATCTTCCTTCTTTATTTTTAATTCTTCTCACTGTACTTATACTTGTACCGTATTTTTCAGCTACCTCTTTTAAACTTCCTCCTGCAATTATATCTGAATAAATTGATTTGATTGTTTCATTTGTAATTGTTTTTCTTGCCATAATTTCTCCTTTGTGTTTCTGTTTTTATTTTCTTCGGTATTTATAATGCGCTCCAAAGATTAAGTTTAAGCGCAATTTTTTCTAACGACAAAAAAAGCGATCTTTAAAAGATCGCTTTTAAACTATTCATATACTACCTATACTATACCATTGCACCATTGATTTTATAAAGAATATTATTTAAGAACTCTTCAATTTCTTTTGGAAGTTCCCTATCCTCTCTATTTTCTTCATTTTCTTTATCAAAAACAAGTTTTATATCTTTATTAAATCCTTGAGGAATTTTAATAATTACACTTTCTTCGTCTTCAAAAATTTGAATATCTTCATAATTATCTTCATAATTATCTTCATTGATATTCTCTTGCATTTTTCTCTCGGCTTCTGCTTTTTCAGATCTATGTAATCTTTGTAATCTTTGTAATCTATTTTCAATCATTTCAATAAAATAATTGTCAATTTCGTCGGCTTTTTCTTCCGAAAAGAATTTTGATACATCTTCGTGAAGAGTATCTAAAGCTCTATCCAATGCAAATAATTCATCACCTGATGCGAGAATTTTATTTAAATCAATTTTAATTAAATCCATTAATAATTTTTCTTTTTCGCCAAGTTCTTCAAGACCTAATGCTTGAATTAAATTTTGTGGAATTAGTAAATTTGCCGCAGCATTTTTAGATGCTTCCATAACTTCTCTAATTTTTTCTGGTGTCAATCCTGCGATATTAAATTTTAAATTTGCCTTTGTCATACTTTCTCCTTAATTTTTAATTAAAATAAATTTCTTTAGTATTTATATAGCGCCCTAAAAATAGGCGCGAAAGTGCATAGAAATATAGATAAATTATTCTTTATCCATATATATTGCAATTTTTCCGGTACCTTGATAATCTTCAAGAATATTTAGATTATCAAGTTTTTCAAGGGCTTCGTATTCATCAAACCCTTCTTCCATTAATTTTAAAAACACGAATATTGGTATTTTTAAAATATTTACGTCCGCTGGAAGAAGAATTGTTGTTTCTCCTTCTGGTAAAGTCACATCACGATTTAACGTCTCGCTCATAGCTTTTGCAAGATCGTTCATAAATTCATAATTGATTTCCATTACAATTTCTCCTTTATTTTTTTAATTTTTTCTAATGACAAAAAAAATGGAGCAAAGATGAGATTAAATCTCAACTTTTACTCCATTAACTATACCATCTTTTTCCATAGCATTCCAATTTAAAATTGGAATATTTACTATTTTTTTCGCGCTATATAACTTATATAGCACGACTATAATTTTTTCGCTTAGTCTATTTATTACAATTTCCGCGTCTTTTTCAGCCATCGGATTTGTAAAAAAAACAATAATTTCATTGTTATTTACGATGATATTTTTAAAATTTTCATCGTTTAAATTTTTGAGATTTAATAAAATCTCTTGCAAAACTTCAGATTTTTTCATAATAAAAATCCTTTCCGATTAATAAAAAAAGATGCCGATCGTGGGAGATTAAATTCTCCCACTCTCAGCATCTTTGCTATACGAAGAAGCTCTCACTTCTTCGATCTCATCAGCATCTACTGCTGCTTCTGCTTCTTCATTCACTTCCTCGTCTGCAGCTTTTACAGCTGCTAATGCAGCAGCTACAGCTGCTGCAATTGTTTCATTACTTTGTGCCATGTTTGCTCCTTTTTAATTTTTTTAATTTAGAGGATGGTTTGGCTACCATCCTCTGCTATTAAAATATCAATGAATCCGTTAAGGAGTTCTAATATTTAGAGCGTTTTTCTTAATCGTGAAACATTGATATTATAGCGAGTTCTAAAACCATTTTTAAAAATCTATCCCGAGAATTCTTACGGATAATTTCTCAGATCCATTAAACGAATCTAATTCTGGTTGCCAATATATTTCACAGTAATCTTCTAAAGATCCTTTTATCGAATCTATTTTAGATTCTACCGAAGAATCGTGAAAAAACCACAATGCTTTAATATCGATTATGTTTTTATTATCAGTAATATTCAATGTTAAATGGTTTTTATTTTTACCGATAATTCTATAATTTTTAATAAAACATCTTGTTTTGAATATAGGTTTTTTAAATTTATGACCGAATGGTTCCCATTTCATTAAATAATAATAAATATCAGTATCCCAAATATGAACTTGATTAATACCTATATAGAAATCGGCGACTATCTTAGTTTTGAATTGTTCTTTTGGTAATTTAGATGCTTCTTCTTGCAGTTTTAAAAATAAATCATTCAAAGATTCTGGTTTAAATCCAATTCCACAAGCTTGTTTATGCCCACCAATATGGGTAAAAATATCTGGATTTTCTTCTCTGATATTTCTTAGAATATTTAATATATTTACATCTCCCACAGATCTTCCAGAACCTGAATAAAAACCATTGTCTTTAATATTGCAAACAATGCAAGGTTTATTATATTTTTCCGCAATTCTACCTGCAATAATCCCAAGAACACCATCATATTCTTTTTTGAATTTTCCAGGAATTAAAATAAAATGTTCAGCTTTGATCCAATCTTTATAATACTTTTCAACGTAATCAATTAATTCTTGTTGAATAGCTTTTCTACTTTCATTTAATTGAAAAATATAATCCATCCATTTTTTAGCATTTTCGTAATCTTCCTGAATTAAATAATTAAAACCATAGACTGGCGACGCCATTCTTTGAGTAGCATTTAATGCAGGTACTAACGTAAAACTAAAATCACTAGCTACCGGAGCATTATTCATAATTTTAAATGAATTCAGATATTGATGTTTAGTGTTTTCGAAGTGATTATTTATAAAATCATTTACTAAAAATCTATTAATACTGATATTTAACGGCATTACATCGCTTAAAGTCGTGATTGCCATAAGATCAATACTATCTTGATACCATTGTTTTAATCTTTCATTTCTAGCATCCTCAGAGAGATCTTTTAAAGATCGCTTTAATAATTCTCTTAAAAAAATAAAATAAACAACAGTTCCAGAAATATCTTTAAATTCAAAATTGCAATCTGGTTTATATGGATCTATAATAGCATCTGCTTCTGGTATTTGATAATTACCGTCTATTTTTTCGGGTTGATGATGATCAGTAATAATTACCTTAGCATTTTTTCTATGCGCAAGAATGCATGCATCGAAACTAGTAATTCCATTATCAGCAGTGCAATATAATTTTACATCATCTTCAACATATTCTGGAATAAAACCATAACCTTTTTTTCTATCAGTAATTTCGATCTTTACTGGATACGGAATAAATTCTTTAAAAAAACGATATGAAAGAGTTGCAGTTCCTAATCCATCAGTATCACTATCATGAATTAATTTAATTTTTTCTTTTTTTAGAATGCTCTCATAAAATAATTCTACTCCTTTTTTTATTTCGGAGTCTGGGTCGGAGGAATATTGATCGATGATATCAATGAAACTTTCGTAATCTTTTATCTTTTCATCTTTAATTCTTTTTCTTAATAATTCATCTAACTCTTCTAAAGAATTTAACGTTGGTGTAGCCATAATAATCCTTTTTTAATTTTTTTAAGCAAATAAAAATCTCTGAGAGAGATAGACTCTCATTTGATAAAGTCTAAGGGCATAAGCCCTTTTTTAACTTCATCCCAAAGAGCCCAAATTGCAAACTTCCCAGTTTCACTAGAAAGTTCCTTGAACTCCTTAATAAAGTCATCTATCTCTTTTTTTAGAGATTCATTATCCCAAATTAATGGGATAATTTTTGCGAAATGGGCTCTTGACCCTAATTCGCAGATTAATTTTACCTCTTCCGAGGTGATAGACGGTTTTACTAAACCGTCCAATTTCGCGGCCACAGTTGCCGCAAAATCCATCGCAGCTTCAATTGCTGCAATAGATTTTTTGTTGTACGATAGATAGCCGCTGCTATCTATCGTTACTAAACTTCTATCAGAAAACTTAACCCTCGGGTTAAGTTTTCTGATTTTTTCAAATCGTGGATCGATCAGTCTCTGATCAATAATCCATGTCTCGCCTCCACACATGAACGCCATGTCGTTCGGGAGACTTAATAATGGGTACGATGTGTACCCAAACTCAATCCCTGAAACAATTCCAGGGAATTCAATACCAGGGATAGCACTTACCATCCCCGTCAATTTTTTTTCAATTTTTTCCTTAGCTACTCTTCTTCTAGCCATTCTTTTTTCCTCCTTACCATTTTTTACATACGTTCGCCTTACACGGCGAACAAAAAAACTCGCGAGAAACAAGTGGTATGCCTTGTTCCTCACTATAATAATATCAATGATTTACAATCGACTTCTTAATTATTAATTAATTATTAATTAATTATTAATTAATTATCCCAAACTCACCAAGCTACCGAAATTGGAGAAGCTGGAGATGATTGAGCTGGAGCCGTTTGTTGAGAAGCTGCTGGCGGATTTGAATGATTTGATGCAATTGTATTAGATTGCTGATCTTCAAAAGATACTTCTTCCTCAACCGAATCTACTAAAGATTCAATCTTTCCTTGATCTCTAAATTCTTTTTTTAGATAATATTTTTGATATTCTTTAGATTCAGAAAATCTTTTTATAGCAATATTAATTAAACTCGGGATACTTTCTGGATATGTTTTTGATAAAATTTCATATGTTTCATCATCTAAAACGAAAGAATATTTTTTAGATGAATGAGGTTGTTGTGTTTGTTGAGGCTCTGGAGCCATTTGAGGTTGATTGAACATTTGATTTTGCATTTGATTTTGCATTTATTCTCCTTTTTATTTTTTTATAAATTCTTTTATTTTATATATTAATTCTTCGAATGAATTTGAAAAATCTTTTGAATCTTTGCAATTATTGAAAAAATTAATATCAGTTTCAATATCAATTAAATCTTTTTCATCTTGATTTCCACTTTCGCATGTTTCGCAATTCGATGCAATATTTATAATTAACATATTTTCTCTAGAAAATTTTTTTTGTAAAAAATCAACTTCCGCTAAAAATCTTACATCAGTAATTAATGGAATTAACATTTTATCATTTTCTTTAGAAATTTCTAAATCTTTTTCAATATCTTTATATAATATTTTTATCCAGAACTCGGTTCCAAAGAAGTCTCTCATTGTATTCGCAGTATGTACTAAAAGACTTCTCATATTATATTTTTTATATCCAATTTCAAAACTTGCGGCTTTCGGTTCTCTTTTGTATTTCTCAATATGATTTAATGGAATACTATACATTTTCGAAATAAATTTTTTAAGTTTATCCGAAATAGTATATCTAAGAATTTTAAAGTTTTCCGTGTTTTTAAATTCTTTAATAATTAAATCGCTTATATAATCTTTACCGCATCCTCTATAACCAGTAACTAAAATAATTTTAGGCTGGTTATTTTTTGAGGATTGAAATTTTTCTCTAAATTTCATAAATATTTCAGTCATTTAAACTCCTTTGATTTATTTTATTTTATTTTATTACGCCTGATTATAATACATAACCCTTTACATTCTCGAATTCATATAATTTATCTTTCGGAAATACTACGTTTGGTGGAAATTCCACATCTTCTAAAAGATAAGCTCCACCTCCAGCAATAATTACTTTTTCCGATGTCCCAAGAATTTTCTTTTCTGAAACAAGAATACTATTGAATAATTTTTGAATAAAATTATTTTTTAATTCAGTGATCATTTCTGGAATTCCTTCGACTTCTCTTCCACCGAAAACATATTTTTTCTTTAATAAAATTTTAATTGCTTCTTGTTCAGTAAATTTATCTTTAAATTTTGCTTCTAGCCAATTAGTAAAAGGTCTTATGATACTTACGACTCCGTGAGTAGGAAACGATTTACATTTAGCTCTAATTGGCATATTATCTTGGAAAGCTAAAAAGTTGATAGTATTGAATCCAATATCGATCACTGCCGCACTTTCAGGAGTTGTTCCAGTATCATGAATATAACTATAATATACTCCAGCGCCTTGAGGAATTATATTAATATTATTGATGTTTAACGTAATTCCATTTACAGTGATTGTTTTTAATTTTTCAACGAATCTTTCTTTTTCGCTCCAGTCGGCTAAAGCTAAACCAGTTCTTAAATCAATATCCTCGATCAATTTTCCATCTTTAATTAAATTTAATTTATTTAAAACATGAAATAAAATCAGTGGACCGAATTCTTCTAAAAATTCATATTTAGTTGTTGTAAAACTTTCATCGATTGCTACGTCTCCAACTCTATATTTTTTACCGTTGTATTCGTAAATTTCGTCTTCGCCATAATTAATTCCAGTATCAATAGCGAAAGAGATCGCTGTGGGTAATTTGAATAATTTTCCATTCGCAGATAATTTTGTACTACTATACCCTATATCTAAACCTAATCTATACATTAATTCTCCTTTTTAATAATTTTAGTTTTTTCTGTTGTCTGAGCATGTTCTTTGTATTGCTGAGCTGCTAGCTTAATTATTTCTTTATTTCTCTTTTTTGGATCTTTCTTAATTTTTGCGTATGAATCTAAAAAAGATTCTTTTGCTTTTTTAATAATATTATTGTAATTTTTTTTATGTCTTTTTAATAATTTATAGAATTCATCTTTTTCGATTAAGTAATCGTTTGATAAATGTAAATTATACATTTTATTAATAAGATCCATAAAAGATTCTTCTAGTTCTTTTTTAAATAAATCTACGAAACCTTTTTTATGCAAATAATGATAAAAAGGACTATCTTTATCAATAATGATCTTAAAAAGATGCTTCTGAGTTTCAAAAATATATCTAACGGGAAATTCTTGATATTCTTTGTCTTTATTGAATTTAGCCGCTTCTAATCCTAAATTTACTATTTTACAATAATCATGATATAATTTTTCTAAAATAAATTCATCTGATATTTTATAAGGATGCTTATTTTGAGGATCGTATTTTTCATCGATGCTTTTAAAAAAATATAATAAAGTATCTTCGACGAATTCTTTAGCAAGGGTTTGGGAATTTCGATGATTATTATCAATGATTACCGCTGAATGTTTAGCGAGATCCTCAGCTTTTTCTTTTAATTTTTTCATTTTTTCTCCTTTTTAATTTTTTTAAGCAAATAAAAAACGGGAAGCTTAAGTTAGATAAACTAACTCGCTTTCCCAAAATTCGGCGCTAAGCGTCGATTGCTGAAGCTCTTTTTTTAGAGCCTCAGCCAATCTCATGACCGCGGGTTTGTATAATTCGCGGTTGCAAAATTGAGGGTTGCATGTACCCTCAATTTTGATCACACTCTCACCACCGACTGGGCATCCCCAGTCGGTATTATAAACTACGGCCGCGGGCGAAACCGCAGCAGAAATGTATTCGCCGAATTCTTCGAATTCGGCTTTAGCCAATTGCTGCCAAAGGGCAGCAATTTTATTTGCTAACTCAGGAGCCGCAACTCCTGAGATATTGTGGAAGTAGCCTTCCGCTACCCCCACAACCATTCTAAAAGATATTGTTGTCTTCTTCATTCTTTCTCCTTTTGATTTTTTTTGCTATTTATATATCAATGTTAAAAAAGGAGTTTTTGAAAATTATTTAATAATTATTTAATAATTATTAAATAAAAAATAAAAATAAAAAAACAGAGAGTGGGCTTAATACAGTCCACTCTCAACCCCTTCTCTCCAATGAGAGAAAAGAGTATTGCGCGCCTTAACCGGCGCATTTGGGTGAGTTGTTCTCACCCATTTTGTAAATTTTCTGTATTCGGCGCGAGTGATACTCACACCATTAATTATTTTCTTTCTCATCATTTCTCCTTTTTATTTTTTTTGCTATTTATATATCAATGATAAAAAAAGAGTTTTTAAAATTAAAAAATAACACCGCGGAGAAGACTACTTTTGTAATCTTTCCGCGATGTTATTTAGTAACATCGATTCTGTTATTTTTGATTCGGCCTCGAGAATGAGGTCGTACGCCTCACTCCCGAATTCGAATTTTTCTTCTAATTTTTCAAGAAGGTTATACACCTCCTCGAGTTTTTTTTTAGATTCCTTTTCAAGGAATCTAATTTCTTTTTTTGCTAAATTCATTCTTTCTCCTTTGATTTTTTTTGCTATTTATATATCAATGATAAAAAAGGAGTTTTTTAAATTTATTTTAACACGAAAACATTGTTCTTTGTTCGTGTAATTCCTACATAAAGTAATCTTAAAAATAAATTATAATCGGTTTCATAAAGATTAATGAAGTCTCTTAAATCTATAAAAACTTCATCCAAAGTTTGTCCTTGAAGTTTATGGATTGTGCTCGCGTAAGCATAAGTAACATCAGCACATAAATCATTGAAATTGTATGCAAATTTCCAAAAGTTCTTTTTAGAATTTTTAGAGATCTTTCTTTGATTATTCATTGTTTTCGCAATATCAAAAACTGCTTCTTTATATAATGGAAAAAGATCTTCTTTAGATCCATCTCCCAAAGGAACTAAAAATTTACTTTTATTTTCTGCTGTTAATAAAAAAGCATTGAATTTTATAGGTTTAAGTAAATACGAAGCTTTATTATCTTCAAATAAAAATGGATAGAGATCTTTTAAAGATGCTAAATAGTCTGGTAAGATTTTTCTAAGTCTATCGATGACTTCTTGAAATTCTTTAATCTTATTCAAAGTAAAAGTTACCAATTCTGGTTCTTTGATAACTTTAGTCTCTTCTCCATTTGTGAAAATATTGCAAGTGCTTAGTAAATTTCTATCAGTTAATTCATTAGAATTATTAGAAAAAACTATATAATTATACGGAGCATTAAATATTAATTTATCTCCTTTTGAATATAATTCATCAGGATTTTTTACTTCTGGATCAAATCTTCTAAAATGGATATTATAATAATTTACAAAATTATTTGTAAAAGATCCAATTTTGATTCTTTTTTCATTTGAGAATGATTCTGTTGAATCCGTTAAATCAACAGAATCCATCGGTAAAATTGTCTCTCCGAATCTATGCTCTAAAAACTTATTAAAAAAATCATTAAATTCAAATTCTCCATATACATGAAAATGATCTATTAAAGATACAATCTCTGAAAGCGGAGCTTTTTTCTTATTTTCTTCGTATTCTTTAATTAAAAATCTTACTTTTTCAAAGATCTCAAAAAGATCGTTTTTTGTTCTAAGTATCTTTTTTAGAACTATTCTATCATAAGGTTCGTCAAAAATTGGAGATCTTGTTTCTTTTACTGGAGGTAATTGATATGGATCTCCAATAAATAAAATATCAAAATTTTTTAAATACTTATTAATGATCCAAAAAAGATCCTTATCGATCATTGAAATTTCGTCGATAATAAAAAAGTCTGCAGAGATCATCATATCTCTTAATTTCGGGACAAAAATTCTTTCACCGAATTCATTAATATCTGGACGAATTTCAAAATAAGAATGAATTGTCGTAATATTTACTCCTTTTATATTTTGCTCAGATAGCATATTATGAATTACTATTGAACTTTGATGAGTAGGAGTTAATATTTGAACGGATCTTTTTTGCTCTTTTAACATTTTTAATAATTCAACGAGAGTCGTCGTTTTTCCTGTTCCTGCTGATCCAGTAAGGATCAGTTTTCTACCATAACCAAGTTTTTTTGGATCTTCTTTAAAATACTCTAAGACTTTTTGCTGTTCTTCATTTAATTTTATTTCTCCCATATTTGCTCTCCTTACATAAAATTAATTTTAGCATTCGGATATGTTCCTAATACGTTATTTCTGATAATAGTAGTTACTGATTTATTCAAAGTTTCAAACATTTCCGTAACTGGAAATAATGCAATAGGAGTTGGTTTTCCTTCATGTAATCTTGTAATTCTCCCAAGAGATTGAACGATAGTAATTCTTCCAATTATCGGTGATCCAAAAATGATACCACTTAAAGAACTTTTATCGAATCCTTCTCTAAGAAGATTAAAGTTGCTTATTAATATCTTTGATTCTTTAATTCTTTGGTAATAAAGATCTAAAGCTTTTTGGATATTAATCTCTTGAAGTTCTAGCGATTTTACACGTTCTTCTTTGTATAATAAATCAGCTTCTTTTCTCTTTAATTCTTTATTTTTTACTTTAAGATTTAATTCTTCTTTGAATTCTTTCAGTTTATTTTTTAAAATTTTATTTTCATCTTTAGCAATCTGAATTGAATCTTGTTTAGAATCTCCTTTTAAAACTAAAGTTTCGTCTTGAAATTCTGGGTATAATCCTAATAATATATCAGCCAATTTTTTAGCTAATTTATTAGTGCTAAAAAGTATTACTACTTCCCTATTAGTATCTCTAAACCATTTAACCCACTGAGTAAGAAATTGCAAATAACTATCTTTATTATATAAATACATATTATATAATGAAAGCATCATAGGATAATCATTCATACGTTGTTTTAAAGCAAAAGCTTCTTTTTCATTAAAATGAATAAAATCATTATTTAATCTTTGAATGTAAATTTCAGGCGTTAGAACCTCCGCATCCGCTTCGATTAAAACATCACCAATACTAGTATTTAATAAAAATTTATTAAGATCTTTACGGAATGGAGTAGCGCTTAATCCCATAACGTTACATGTTTTAAATAAAGATAAAGTTTTACTATAACCATATGCACCAAAACCGTGGCATTCATCAGCTAAAACAAAGTCAACTTCAGAATATAATTCTTGTAAAAGATTAATTTTAATTCTTTTAATTTGGCTTAATAAAGATTGTGGTTTAGTAATAATTACTTTAGCTTTCATTGCTTCTTCGATATCTTTTATTTCGGATCCTTGAAGGATACATATATCTTCTTCTTTTAAATCAGTAAACGTTAAAAATGCTTGTTTCCATTGATCTTCTAAGATTACTTTTGGAACGATTACTAAAGTTTTTTTAAAGATCTGTCCGAGAAAAATTCCCATAAACGTTTTGCCAACTCCTGGAGCTGCTTGGAGAATTCCTCTGATCTTTTTTTGATCATTAATGATCTTTAAAAGATGCTTTATTATAGGAACTTGATTTTCTCTTGGATCATTATTTACTATATAATTCTTATAATTCTTATTAGAAATATTTTTTATCATTGATATATCCAGTTCATTTCCACCGGCTTCCCCAAGATCAACTTCGTATCTTTTTTCGATCTCTTGTATATTTCTTATGAAATCTACGAATTCGTATTTGTTCCCTTGATTATCCATCGCAATGAATTCTTCTAATTTTAACATATTTTCTTCCCAAAAGAATCTTGGAAGAAGAACCCACCCGATAGTTATGTCTTCTATTTCTAATCTTTTTGGATCGATGTATACTTGATTTTCATCGAAATACATTACTCCTTCGTCAAGATCTTCGATTTTAAATTTCCATCCTTGATTTAATTTATATTTTGGATTTTTTAATTCTTGATAAATTTCATATTTTATAAAAACTCCGTTTTCCATTTCTTTATCCTTTTTTTAATTTTTTTAAGCAAATAAAATAATTTTGCGAATTCGACGATTTTCCGAACTCGCAATCAAAACACTAATTATATCTTTAAAATCTAAAGAAAAAGAAGACCTGCGAGAGTTATAATTTAACTCTCACCGGGTCTTCAAACCACTCCATTGTTGCGTTAGATGGAAGAATGATCTTCCATCTTTTTCTGGCAGTCGCCACTACCTCTTTTGGGTTGGTAGTGGCAAACACTGCCATGTCGCCGCTACGACCTGCAAGGCCGTAGACAGCGACTTTTATGTATTTGTCGCTGTCGTATGGTTTTACCCATACGACAGCGACTTTAATTCCCTGAATATTTTGACTTGGCGCCTTTTGCGCCAAGTCGATTAATTCAAAAATATTTAAATTCAATTTCATTCTTCCTCCTTAATTTTTTTTGCTATTAGATTATCAATGATTTAATTAATCATTATAAAATAAAAAGAAAAAGAAGAGGTTAGAGGTATTCGATCTTAACGATCTCCTCCTCTAAAAACACTCTTCTTTTTCTCTCTCCTCTCGGAGAGATTAAGTAGGCTTCTTTCAGCCCACCTTTCCCCGAAAGGAGATATCCCGTGCTTTTGCTGAATGCCCATTCAGCAAAAGCATTATAAATCCCGTATCCTCCCGCACTATAGTACGGGAACGGGATCACTTCCGAATTCCTTTTTTCCCAAATCAGTTCGAGCTTCCACTCGAACTGATATTTGAAATCTCTTTTCATTCTTCCTCCTTAATTTTTTTTTGCTTAATTGATATCAATGAGGTTGTGGAAGAGTTCTAAAAATTTTAATGAAATAAAAAAAATTTTGATAAAAAGAAAGCTTGAGTCAAATGGCTCTTTCGAGCCATTTGACTGCCTTCTTCAAGGCTTTCACCTTGAAGTGAAGGTCGTCGACCTTCACTTTGAGCTCAAACTCTTCTGAGCTCAAAATATCCATATGCATGAGGAAGTCAACTTCCCCATGCATTTTAATATACTCGGCTTCAGCCGCTTCAAGAGCGGCTTCAGCAGCCTCAGTTTCCCTAAGAGCGGCTTTCGCCGCTCTTAGATTTTTTTTCTCTTCTTTAAGAGCGGCTTTCGCCGCTCTTAATAATTTTTCAATTTTTTCCATTCTTCCTCCTTGAAATTTTTTTTTGCTATTAGATTATCAATGATACATAGATGTAATTCTAAAAAAAATTTTAAAAAAATTAAGAAAATTTAATAAATAAAAAATTAAGAAAAAAGCAACGGTTATTCCGGAGCGGGTAGCTCAACTACCTCAACTCCGTAACTAGGGTTGCTTTCTTCTTGGAGGGCGCGGACATATGCCTCCGCGTCCTCCTTTTCCCAGAATACTTTGGATACGGAACTGATTCCGTATCCAAAGTAACCATCTACGAAGTAGTACGCTACTCCGTAGATTTTTTTATTTTCTAAATTTTCCATATCTCCTCCTTAATTTTTTTTGCTATTAGATTATCAATGATACATAGATGTAATTCTAAAAAAAATTTTAAAAAAATTAAGAAATAAAAAGAGATTGGATGATCTGGAGTTTAAAACTCCAAGTCATCCAAATCATCTAATTCTAGCAGCTTCTCTAAAGCTGCTGCTTTTTCAGCAGCAGCTTTTGCTACTTTAGCCTCATACGAGGCCAAAATTGCGGCTTCTTTAGCCGCTTTTTTTGCTGCTGCAGCTTTTGCTGCAGCTGTTTCTGAGGCTCTTTGAGCCTCAGAAACTCTTTCAATTAGAAATTTCATTCTTTCCTCCTTAAATTTTTTTTGCTTAATTGATATCAATGATATAAAACGAAGTTTTAAAATAATTTACATGTACTTAAATATACTTAAATACTTAAAATTGCTCACAAAGGATATAATATGTTTTTTATAAATGAAATGACGGAGAAAAAAATAAATAATATCGCTAATATTATTATCGAATTAAATACTCTTTTAGAAGAAGCGGCAGGGAAATACTCAATGCCTTTAACTGGAGTTCCAAAAGCAGGAAAAAGTTTAATATCAGGTGGTTTAGATCATGTTTATAAAAAAAGCAAAGATAAATATTTTATAGAGAAATTATCGCCGGATATGGAAGGAAAATGGACTTTTGATACCGGAAAGTTAGAATTAGCTAGAGAAATGAAAAATAAATTAAAAGACAAAAATGAGTTTTTTGATGATAGATTCGTAAAAATAAAAAATACTCATATTCCTAATTTAATTAAAAATTTTGATAAAACTGTGTTTGATTTGGGAGGTATTCCTTCGAAAGAAAACGAGAGTTTTATCGATAATATACAAAAAAGTTCAATTTTAAATGATAAAAAATTCGTACCAGTCGTTCTTTCTCCTGATAGACAGAAATCGTACGAATGGCAAAAGTTTTTCAATGAAAAATTCGAAACCGATCCTATAATTTATACTCCAAATTGGAATTTTAAAAAAGATATAAAACAACAATCGATATATCATGCTAATGAACTTCTTAACCGAATCCAAAAAAGATTATAAATAAAAAAACATAATCCCTGCTTACACAGGGATTATATCTCCGACTTTTACGTCGGGTGTGTGGCTTTCAGCCACAATTCCCCCGCTTAGGCGAGGGTCGTAGCACGCCACGAATGGCGTGCAATGGTACTCATGTACCATCGCGGCAAAGAGCCATATCGGCCCTCTACCGCTTAAAATTATACCTACCCCAGGTTCAACCTGAGGCAATCTTTTAATTGCCTCAGGTAACTCCGCAGGGGTAATAACCCCACTTGTGAGCTCAAAGCTCACAAGTGCAATTTTATCGCTTACTTCTTTTACATCATATTTTATCATCGTCTTTCTCCTTTTGATTTTTTTGCTATTAGATTATCAATGATATACAAATCAGTTCTAAAAAAATCACCAGAAGTTTTTATTCTTGTACTTCTGGCGATTGTATTTCTTAGAGTTCTTTTGAACTCTAGTATGGGGCTTTAATCCGCCCCATGTCTGACGAGTTTTGATCTCGTCTTTTTTGATTTTAATTGAAAATTTTTTCATAATTTCTCCTTTTGATTTTTTTTAATTTTTCTGATAAATATATATCAATGTCTAAAAAAATTATTATAAAAATAAAAACTTAACAACTCTAAGATGTGTTTTTTCCGCTTTTGCGTCTGAGTTTAGCACCTCTCAGTCCGTCAGCCTCTTGGCTTCTTATTCAGAAGTCGCAAGAACAGCTGCTTCGAAAGCAGCCTCAAGAGGCATTTCAGCCTCTTGAACTGCCTGAAGCATCGCTGCTACAAGCGCTTCAGAAGGGGCATTAAGCCCCTTCGAAGCCAAGAAAGCTAAAATCGCTTTCTTGTCCATTTTCCTCCTTTATAATTTTTTTGCTAATTAAATATCTAATAAAACTAAAGCAGTTCTAAAAATTCTTTAAAAATAAAAATGAAGGAGGGAGAGAGGAAAGAGAAAGAAAAGAGAGGGAAAATGTCGCTATATTTCTAATAAAACTTTTTAGTTCTAAAATCGATTTTAAAATAATTTAAAAATAATTTAAAAAATAAATTTTTTTGATAAATAAAAGTCTGGCGAGAGTTATAATAACTCCTTCCAAACTTCGTGCAAATCGTTTGCTGCTTTATATAATTTTTTTTTCAATTTCTTTAATTTTTTGATTTTGCCTCTATTTACACGAAGCTCGTCCTCGAGCTTCGTTTTATGGCGGGAATACTCCGCCATTTCTTCCCCAGAGGCTCCTACCTCTGGGAAGTTTAATCTTTCATTCTGCAACCAGCAGAACTTGAGGTGCTCTCGCACCTCTTTTAATTCTTTTAATTCGCATTTTACTTTCTCAGCCTCATATCTGAGGCTATTTTCATAATCGAATACTTCATTTTTTAAATCTTTTCTCATTTCTTTCTCCTTTGATTTTTTTTGCTAATTAAATATCTAATAAACCAAAAGCAGTTCTAAAAATTCTTTAAAAATAAAAAAGATAGGAGGAGTCCGCATAAGCGAACTCCCGGACCTCAAAGGGTCACGTAGCTTTATGACACAGATATGGTTACTCGTTCCGAAGAACTTTCACCATATCGAAAGGTGCCATAAAGCTACCCTATCTACTATTTATATATCTAATAAACGTTTACGAGTTCTAAAATAATTTAAACCATTTTTTCTAACGACAAAAAAACGCGTGAGATCTTAAATAGATCATCACGCGCGAATATCGATTAAGAACTTTTTTTCTTTGAGAGTATTTACTCTCATTTGAAGTTCCTTAATCGTTTTTGGATCTTCAAAAGATCCTTCTGTAACTTCGCAAGAACTTGTCTCTAGACTTTCGATAATTTCTTCATCTAGGACCTTTCTTGTTTTTTTAGAAGAATCTTTTTTCGATTCTTTTTTTACTTTTTCAATTTTGAGAGATTCTTCTATATACAATCTCTCATAACCCTCAGCTAATCTGAGGGTTTCAATAGCAAGATCTTTGAAGTAAGCTGCTTTGCTTTTAGCAGCTCTCACTTCATTAATCTTTTCATGGCGCTCTTTTTTAAGCGCTTTTTTCAAAGATTTGATCTCCTCGTTACGTTTTTCAATAACGCTTTTTAGGAGATCAATCTCCTTTTTTTGGTCCTCAATTTTTTTATCGCGGCTGAGGATCATTTCCGCTAACTCTTTTGGCGAATACTTTGTCGCCAGTTCAATAACGCGTTTGAACTTATCAAATACGTTATTGATTTTTTCCTCTAATTTTTTCATTTTAAATCCTTTTTTAACTATTTTTGATATATAAATATCAATGTTAAAAAGGATCTTCTAAAGTCTTTTGAAAATTAAATTAAATCTTTCTACCGGAACATCTCCAATTTTTTCGCCTTGAATTTTATTCCAATTAATAATGTACTTTGGATCTCGAGCATCTTGCGTACTAAATAAACTTATATTTTTATAAGAATCTAATAATTCTTTTTTGAATTCTAATTGTTTATTTTCAATTGTTTTATAAATACAAAAATGATCCCCAGGAGATCCATAAAGATTACTCGACGGAATTTCATACTCTATCAATGAATTAACTTTAAAACAATTAAGATTACTAAAAGGTCTAATAATTTCTTTTATTAATTCATTAGTAATTCTATGATCTTCATGATTATCAGATGAATTAAAATACACATTAAGATTAAAAAGCTCGCAATTGTCTGGATTTTTTTCTTCGTATCTTTTTTGGATCTTTTTTAAAATACTAAGGAGATATTGTTTTATATTTATTTTATGATCAAAAAACTCAGTATCAATTCTAGAATTATTTACGAAATATCTAGATTCTGGGATATTTAACTTTTCCATATTAATTTCAAAAGCTTTTAAACGCTTTTCTGAGATAGAAATATCGTTCAATTCTCTTCCGCTGCTAAGAATTACAAAATAACTATTTTTTAGAACTTCAGATTTTTTAAAGAAATAATCTGCCAAAATTCCCCCACATCCTATCTCAATATCATCTAAATGAGCTCCGATAAATAAATTTATTTCTTGCATAAAAATTCCTTTTTGATTTTTTATAATTATTTTCTTTTTTTCTAGTTTTTTTCTGACGACAAAAAAAGTGATCTAAAAAAGATCACTTTTTATAATTTCTATAATTTTTTACATCCCAGGAGGTGTAGGTATACTTGGCGCTTGAGGAATTTGTGGTCCTCCAGCCATTTGAGGCTGAGCCTGAGCTGGTTGAGCTGCTTGTGCAGCTTGAGTTGGTTGAGGTTGAGGAGTCTGAGGCGCATTGAATGCTGGATTAGATGGTTGCATTGCTTGAGCTTGACCTGCTTGTGCTGGTTGACCTGCAGCTGCAGCTCCTTGTCCTTTTTCTACAACTTCAACTGCTGTCACTACAATTCTTGGAAAACTTCTTCCGTTCCAGAAATTAAATGCTAACCACCCAGTAATATTAACTTTATCTCCATCAATTGCTCCATTTTTTAATTCAGGTTTAATATAAATTTCCATCTCTGCTTGTTTCCATTGATTATCTTTAGTGTCTTTTGCATTAATATAAATAACTTGTTTACTGAATGTTGGTGTAATTTGTTGTGTTCCAAGTGTTCCTGTTAATTTTACTTCGTTTAAATTTTGTGTGTTTTGTGCCATTATTTATCCTTTTCTGTTTTATTTTTATATAATTTTATAACTGCAACTATTTATATCTTTATGATTCATTTTCAGATTCAATCTTGGAATCTTTAAGTTTTTTAAGATATTCATCTAATTCATAATCCAATATACTTTTGGTATCTACTGGAACATCTGGCAATTCCAATGATTCTATTTCTATCCAAAAAGGATTTTTAGGAATTTCGATATATACCGGCAAATCTTGCTTTGGATAATATAATTTTTGAATACTGATATAATCCTCCAAAAATACAGTTATCCCATCATCTAATATCTTAGGCAACCAAGCAAATTTAGTTACCGCTCGATAAGGATGATTATTATATTTTTTGATTACTTCTGTTTTCCAAAACATTAATGTTCCTTCGATCAATCTTTAATTAATCTTTAATCGATCTTTAATGGATCAAATTATTTACTACGTACATCACAAGACTCCCTGATGCTAATCCGGTTGAAAAGGAAGTAATATGCGATATCCATTCAGGTTTATTTTTTATGGATACATAACCTGCGACAAAAGACGCTAGATATCCAAAAGAATAAACAAGAATTCCAATGATTATTACTTGGATTTCTGGACTCATTTTATTTTACCAAAACCCAATCTTCAGCTAAAATATCTGCTTGACTTGCTAACCATCCTGGTTGTATTGTTCCAAGAGCTGTTCTCATAGCAATTACTTCATCAACTTTAACATGTCCGGAATCTCTATAATCATTCTCATCCCTTTTTATAATATCTGGAAAATATCTTTTTAATTCAAATTGACATTGGCAAGAATGTAACATCTTTTTTGTAATTAAGCGTAGATACATACCTTTACCGTTCCATCCAATTCTTGCAACTTTATATCCCGCTTTTAATAAAGTAATTGCGTCTCCAAATGAAAATCTAGTTTCTGGATCTTCTAAATTTACATAATTCTTATCAAAGAATTCTTTATTAATAAACCAACAATCTGGATTTTGCAATTGCTCATTAACTCCGTCCCAAACTTCATCAATACTATTAATATCTCCAGCGATAACTCCAACAACTTCATCTGATTTAAAATCGACTGTATTCATATCATGTTCACTGATACTGATAAAACTATAATTACCATTTAATGCTTCTAAATCTTTTCCAGTGACTTCTAGTACTTCGCTAATTTTATTTCCTCTTAATGTTAAAATTCTTTTCATGTTTTTTCCTTTTTAATTTAATTTAATTTTTATTTTATTTTTGCAATATCATGATTATAATTGGTAAAAATATAATCAAAATCAAAGGTCCCCATTTTTGAAGTATTTTTGGTATTCTTGATGATTTATCCATTTTTTCTCCTTATAATTTAATGGAATTTAAAGACCTTTTGATTTATAAGTTCATTGATTTTGCGGAATCTATCGTGTTAAAGAAATATTCTAATTTCTTTTTACGATAGATTCCTTTTTTGACTTCACCGATTTCGTTGCTTTCTTAGATAAAATAATATACATTTAAATAAGAACTACTTTCCGAGTTTTCAACAACTGTATCAATTTTAAATCCACGACGAGTTAAATCTTTATAGATATTTGCTATATCATTAGAAAGATTATTACTGATTTTTATTTTATATTTTTTATAATTTTTACCTCTTAGGAATTCATTTATATCCCCTAACCAGATTGTATAATTATCCATTTGACGATTAGGACAATACTCAACCCCGATTAGATTTTTACTAGGGTATTGTTTTTCGGCAAGCTCCCAAATTCCAGGAATATGTTCCACGCTATACACTGTATACAATTTTTTATTTCTCATTTTCAATCCTTTTTTATTTTATTTATGAATTAAAAAAATATTCTAACTTCTTTTTATGATAGATTCCCTTTTTAACTTCATTGACTTCGAACGAATATCTATTAATAAATATTCTACTAAAATCATGAAATAATTCTTCTGGGACAGTACATAATGGTTTATCAGTGTTTAGTAAAAATATCTGGCACTAATTTTACTAATTTATCCCAGTACCAGATATTAAAATTAGGATAATAATTGCTCAAACCCTCAATCTGTTTAAACACATAACCGATCGTTGGAAGATCAGTTATGATTTTAATTGATTTATTTTGAATCAACATCTTACTTTCTTTTTTTCTATCTTACATAATTTTACATATCGGCGATTTGAAGCTGAATCCAAACGGTAACCACTAAAGCTAAAATTATAAATAAAGTTATACCCCCAGTAATCATTTTAACACCTGCTTTCTAATTTCTGGATCTTCAAAAGCTCCACCATAGTATTCAGTGGTAAAACCATCGCCTTGACTCATACTTCCTCTTAAGAAAGTACATGAATGTTTAATATTAATTAATTTTACGTAAACTGAATCAGTTTCAGCAACTTTACTTAATTCTTCATATAAAGCTTTAGTAAGATCTTCTTGCAACCATCCTCTTTGAGCAACATATCTAACTACTCTTTGTAATTTGCTAATTCCTAATACAAATTTCTCTGGAATATAAGAAATTATTACTTTACTATCATCTTTGAATAATGTAGAAAATGGTGCTGCATGATGACTACAAACTGCAGTTAAATCAACTTCACTTGTAATAGGTAAATTCTTTTCAGATTCATTCGGGAATCTCGCTAATCTTACAGGAACATGAAATCTTCCACCCATTAATTCTCTATCATCATGAGTATTATCTGCGCACCACATTTTTACAATTCTCGCAGGAGTTCCTATATTTCCAACTTCACATTCTTCCCAAACATTTGGATCATTCATATCAATTTTCATCGCATCAAATGTCTTTGTAAGATAATAAGAACTTACTAATCTTAAAATATAATGAAGTTGATCATTGTAATCTTCTTTAACATTAAATACATTTCCATTAATTTTGAATTCCGGAATCTCTTTATATTCATTCCATAATTCATTGAATTTTTTATTAGAAGTCTCAGGGTATCTTTTTAAAAATCTTTCTTTAGTGTATTCTTTGACTTCTTTTTCTGTAACTTGAAAATTCATTTATTCTCCTTCTCTTGTATATAATTTTTCAATGCATTTTGGGCATACACTCAATCCACTATTAGCCAATAAAGCTAAATCAGTTCTTGCTAAAGCAAATTGTTCTAATTGATTGCGAAAATCCCTTTCAGGATTTTCTTCCATTTGACAAACGCGCTTTTCATTTAACCAAAAATGTATTATATCATCTGGATCTTTGATTAATGATGCGCTTTTATTGTATTCTCTTAAAACCATAATCATAATCACTCCTTTATTTTATTTTATTTTATTTTATTTTACTTTACTTTATTTTATTTTATTTTATTTTATTTTATTTTATTTTATTTTATTTTATTTTATTTTATTTTGCATTTTTCAAAATCAGCTTTATACAATTCCGATTTATCTTGCGATTTATCTTTTAACCATTTTTCTCCATCTTCTTTTTCCCCTTTAGCCCATCTTTCAGCTTGAGCTGGATCTTGTTTTCTTGAAGATATTTCTTTTACAGTCTCTTGTAATGTACATTTAGGATTATATCCAGCTTTTCTAATTTCTCCAATTGCAATAACTCTTAAATCAGTCAGCGCATCGATCATCTCATGAATATCATTGTTTTTTACTGCATCTTTGAATTCTTGCAATTCTTCTTCTAATTTTTCAATTGCTTTTTCAGGATTGAAAGTTAATCCATATCTTTCCTCATTTAATTTCACGATTTTATCAATTGGATCATTTGTAATAATATCTTCTAATATATTTAAACCTGCTTTAATTTCTTTTACTAATTTCATTTTATCTCCTTTTTCTAATGACAAAAAAATTAAATAGTAAAGCTTTAACTTAAGCTCTACTATTTATATCTGTTGAATTATTTTTCGATTTGTGCGGTTTCTTTAGTTACTTCTGTTTCTTCTGTATCTTCAGAATTATCTGTATCTTCAGAATTATTTTCATTATCTGTATCTTCAGATACATCTTTTTTAGTATAATAAACTTTTATATAAATGGTTAAAGGATTATCTTCATTAATTGCCTTACTTCCATCTGGAATTTTAAATATAAATTTCCCATTAAAAATCGAAACTCCCAGTTCTGAACTATCCTTTAGATAATAAGATAATCCTTCTCCAGCTATAAAACCATACTTAGTATCCTTAGCGGTAAGCATATTAAAACGAACTATTTCAGAATACTCTGTTCCGTCCGTGAAAATATTCGCATCCAGGTCATCCTCCGTCAATTCAAATTTCAAAATTTGCTCATAAACTGGTTTTCCGTCGAACCAAATCTCATTTGCTTCTTTTTCTTTATTTAATTCATATCGATACAAATATTCATCTTTAGTGACAAAAAAATCTAAACATTTAGATTTAAAATAATTAAAAATTTCAATTAGATCGCTGGTTAATTTTGAACTGATCAATTCTTTCATTTTTCATCCTTTTTATAATGGGATTCCCCAAAAATTCTTACTAAAATATAAAATAAAATTTTTTGAAATTTACCTGCTCCTAAGACAGTCATCGCTTCTAAAAAAATTTTATCGCAAAGTTCCCGCGGTAGGTTTATTGAACAATCTTTACTATAAAGATAATCATGTATAACTGCGGCTTTACCATATTTTGGATCCATAGGTGGATATATATTCCAAAATATTCTCGGTATGCTCGCAAAATTGGTTTCAAATCCTTCCGGAACTATTATATATGTTCGTTCCGGTAATACATCAGTGTAATAGCAAAATTCTTCGATTAATTTCCATTTTCCATTATCTTGATATTCTAACTGTAACGGGCTAGTGAACTTTGCCGGTTTCTTTGGTTTCATTGTTTTCATTGTTTTCTTTATTTCCATTAGACATCTCCAAATCATAAATTTTTTTAAATTTGTTGATATTCGGAGGTCTTTTTAATTTTTCAAGAGATCTTCTAATTAAAGCAGTTACTTCAATTTCAGGAATTTTTAAAAGCTGAGAAATTTCTTTAACCGAATAAAAATACATAGAATAAGCTCGAAGATTTTTTTTCGCTTTAGCTATTCTATCTCTACGGATTTTATTAAAACTATTATTTAAAATTAAAATATCATCTTCTAGTCTTTCGATTATCCTTCTCAGCTCTCGAATTTCTCTATTCAAAACAGATCCCTCATTATAATCCAAGAAAAAATTCAAAAGTTTTTGACAGCGATCTTTTTCGGTTTTTAATAATTTTATAAGAAAGACTGGATTTTTTTCCAGTTTTTCTGATTGTTTTTCTAGTTTGATTTTTTCTAAAGAATCCATAGTGATCCTTTATTTATTTTATCTGTAAATCTATTTTTGGATTTTTAAATATCTTCTCCCCAGTTTCTATAGCTTTTAATAACTTATCCCACATTTCAGGATCTTTCCATTCTGATTTAATTTGATCGCTAAATATAATGTCTTTTAAATCAAAATCTATCAAGTTCAGATCTTTCTTTTTGGCTTCTGCCCAACCAGTTGCTGTTTCGTGAACTCTAACTTTATGAACTTTAACTTTTCCTTCTCCATTATTCATTTTTGTATGTTTAAGAATTTCTTGAATAATTTTAAATAAAAGAATAGATTGTGCTTCGGCGCTTGAACTCATTGGTAAAATAATATGTCTATCCGAATAGTTCTTAGCTACATTCACTAACTCTTCATCTTTATCCCATACAGTAATGGCGTGATCAAAACTATCAATGATGTCTTTAATAGTCCCTTTCATTAATCCAAAATCATAAATCATCATTCCATTGTCTAATTTATTTCCTTTTAATACCACTTCAACAATATAACTATGACCGTGAATACTATGTGAACAGCGTTCGCTTGTGCAATTTCTCACAATATGTGCATTTTCGTATTTAAATAATTTTCTAATTTTCATTTTTCGCTCCTTGTTTATTCTTGTTTATTTAGATTTTTTTTATTTTTTTTTATTTCTTTTATTTTCTTTTTTTAATTTTTTCAGATATTTTTTTAATTTTTTAAGACCTTTAACCGAATCGTATTCTATTCCATCGATTATGATATGAGTAGCAATTCCTCTTTTTAACATATCTTCCGCAGTAAACCAATATTCTTTACCTTCGATTAATTTTTTCCATTCTTTTTTAGAAAAGAATCTTTTAGCGATACTTAAAAAACCTATAATATGCTTCGAATCAAAATCAATTCCATCTTTCATAGATTGATAAGAACCAGCATATCCTCCACTATAATTATGAAACATAATTCTCGAATTCCAATAAATTACTCTTTTATCAGCTGCTACGAATGTAAAAGCTCCAGCGCTTGAAGCATGACTTTCAATGTAAGCAATAGTTCTTTTTGGAAATTTATTTTGCATAACATTAATTATTTGCTGACATTCAGTTACCAATCCACCTGAGCTCATAATTTTTAATTCTAATTCATCTTCTGGTCCAGCATTATATAAATCATTTAATATATCGTGAAAATCTGGAATTTGATTATCAAAACCATTAATGAATAATATATAATTCTTAATAATTTTTTTATTTTCTTTTACGATTAATGAATGATTCTTTGCTTTTTTCATATTAATCCTTTTTTTAATTTTTTCGAGCAAATAAAAATTTTCTATTTATCCGGGCGAGATGTTATTGGTGCCTCGCCGGGATGCCAGTACTTTTTTTAGGTGGCGCTTGGTCAAACCACCTTTTAAAGATCTCGTTGGAGTTAACTCCAACGCGGTGCCAGATATATTTTTAGTGCCTCTGGTCAGGCACTTATTCTCCTTTAATCTTTTCTCAATAATATAATTTCAATGATTAAAAAGGATCTTCTAAAGATCCTTTCTTTGAGCAATAAGATCAATAATTTTTGATATCGTAGCAATAAAATGAAAATTCTTCATCTTTACGATATCTATTTGATTATACATTTCTATTAAAATCGATTTCGTTCCGAAATCTATATATTCAGAATCTATTAATTTTTTATAAATAAAATCATAATTCAATAAAAGATCTTCTTTTAAAATTTTAAGAATGTATTCATAATATTGACTAAAATGTGAATCACTTTTTGAATTTTTATTTATTTCATTAATTTTTGCTTTATCTAAATTATTTAAATAATTGAATAAATATTCCAAAGTTTGGATTATGTATTCTTCATTTCCTGTAAGATTTAAAGCTTTATTTGGATCAAATATAAATTCCCCAGTTACGCTATTAACTTCAAGGTTACTGATTAATTCTCTTAGACCTCTAACTAAATTTAATTTTACGAATGATTTTAATAATTCTTCATCGTATTTTACATTTTCAGTTTCTAGAATTTTTTTAACTCTATTTAAAGTTTGGATCTCATCAAGATCCTTAAAATGTAATCTATAATTAAATCTAGTAATCAGTGCATTATCAAGCTTTTCTGGATTATTAGTCGTCGCAAGAAAAGCAGTGTTATGCTGATATTTTTCAAGTGGCCCATCTTTTAAAACTACTTGAGCTTGTTGACTTAATCTATCAATTTCTTCAATTATTACTAATTTTTGCTTTGATTGTAAAGCTCTTGCTTGCAACCAACTTTGTAATTTATCAATATCTTCTACTTTTCTTCCAAGAATAAAAATATCATTTGGATGTTTGATAATTTTGGCTTGCATAATTTTATTTAAAGAAGTCTTTCCGAATCCTGCTGGACCGTAACTTAAAACATTTCCTTGTATGAATTCATTATTATAAAATTTTACAAAAATATCCTTGATATACTCTGGATCTTTTCCCTCGCCATTTAACGTACTTGGAAAAATTAAATCGTCCGGAGTTCTTGGACGATGTTTTTCAAACCACGATTTATAAACTTCTGCCATTTTTTAATCCTTTATTTTTTTATCTGCTAGCAATTATATCTTTTGATTCTTATTTATAACACTTATATTTATGCTGCTTATGCAGCTTGCAACGTTTACAGCACACTTAAATCTATGCCATTTAATTCTGCTGCGCAAGTAAAAGTATACTCGGTCGAATTTTTTTTAGATAACATTTGATTCACAAAGATTATATCACATGCGAATATGTATAATTTTGGATGAATTTGAACTTTAGCTTTTTTATCTTTCGCTAGTTGCTCAGTACTTTCTTGAAAATCTAAGATTTTATTTATATCTATATCCGAATAAATATTAAAGTTATCCAAATATAATCTTTTATAAAAATAATTAAGATTCGATAATCTTGCATAACTATTTCTAAGTATCTTAATTTTATCATTATCAATAGGTACATTTACGAATATAGATGTTCCGCTTTTTCCTTCGAAAAATTTATCAGTATGAACGCCTGGATCGTTATCTCCATATTTTAAAAATTTATAAGTACCTGGACTAAGTTTTCTTTCTTCCGCAGCATTTATCGTTGTTTTGATATACGTGCTTCCAGCTTTTTGCTGATATTCAGCAATGTTAAAATACGATTTACCTGGAATCAATGGCATTACTTTTGAATTAATACCTAACCCAAAACCAGTCAATAATATATTAAAATATTTTGATGTAAGAGTAGGATTTCCCTGGAACTTATCTCCACCAGAATCAAAAATTGAATTTAATGATTCGAAAATTACTTTAAACCCTGGAGGAGAATCACTAAAAACTAACTCTCCAGAAAAATCGTCGAAATAAAGAATTGTTTCATCTAACACAGGAATATATGTATCTAAATAATAATTTAATAATTCTTTATCGGTAAATGTCTCTGGAAGACTAACATTGTTTACATTAATATTATGCTGAAGACTTTTATTTATATGAGAATCTAGTTTATAATTTCCATAATAAACTTTTATATTATTTAATAAAACTTCAGTAAAAAATTGATAACTGGTAAAATTTTGATTATATATTGCTTTCTTATGTAAAATATTTTCATACGTTAGACGTCGTAAAACTGCGCTAACGCCTATAATTGATACATTAAAAATACCTGTTTCTTCGTCTCTTGATATAAATTGTATCTTTTCTGGATACAAATAAAAACTAAGACTGTCGGTGTTATTATTTATTTTTATATTTAAATAAGCTTTTTTTGCTTGTAATAAATATAAATCAAATTCGGTAATTCCTATTTCGATCTGATAAAGATTCATTCTGTCTTTACTAAAAAGATTTTTAGAAATTCTAAAAGAATGCACGAAATAAGAATTATTTGCATTAACCACGACATCCGGAGCTGGAACCATTTGCGCGGTAATGTTATAATTTTTATTTACTATTTTTTTTGACATTTTATCTCCTTTTATTTTTTTAACCGCAAAAAAACTTGATTTTCTATGTAGCATCTTTTTTAGATACTAAGGATATATACGAGTTCTAAAATTTTCTATAGATTTTTTCTGACGACAAAAAAATTGCTCGGTTAACGAGCAATTTTTATTTTATCTTTTTTATCTTAATAAATTTATAAAATCTTTTTCGATATATAATTTTACTAAATTATTTAATTTTTCCGCTGATGTTCTATTAATTATATTCTTAAATATTTCTGTATAGTATTGTTGCTTTCTTGTTTGATCTTCAAGAATATCTACAGAATATCCCAATTCACCTTTTTTCGTAATTTTTGAAAATGATTTTAATGATTTGATTAAATTATTTAATTTTTCTATTGAATAATCTAAAGATTCTATAATGCTTGTTCTTAAAAACGAATCGTGTGTTTCATAAAATTGAAATTCGTCTCTTGCTTGCGAAAGCGTTTCTATTCCTGCTTTTTCAAGGACTTTGCTAATTGCAATATACGGTAAAAATAACATTACAAAATGTATTAATTTTTTTATAAGAAAACGTTTTTCTGAAGAATTAGATAATTGAAATTGAAAATCTTCAACTCCGATGCTTAAATAATTTTCATCAATTTTATGTAACCACGGTAAAAAGAATCTTTTCCAGAAAAATTCGAATTCATTGTCATTTAACTTATCCAGATCATCTTCAAAAATATTAAAATTGAAATTTTGAATATCTAAATCTCTAAGATATTCTAAATCTTTATCTAAGAAATACATTATATCTTCTGATGGTTTTCGAGCCTCAAATGGAGTGATATCAAAATCTTCTCCATCGAAATTTATTTGATAAGAGATGAAAGGAGCCCCTAAACTATCTTTAACTCCATTATTTTCTAATATTAAATCTTGAGTCATACTTCGATCCTTTTTTAATTTTTATTATTTTTTTGATTTTTCTTGATTTTAAATCTTTTTTATGAAGTCTTGCCGCTAAATCTATATGAGCTAAATCAGAAGAGGATAAAACTAAACCATTCTCTTTACCGATTTTTACTGATTTAGCGGAAAGTAATTTATTCTGAATCTCTTTAGTGATCTTTTTTAGATCACTAAAATCAACTCCAGTTTTTTCTTTAATTATTTTCCATTCAGCAAATTTACGATAGTTTCGTAATCGTTTTAAAGCTTTAAGATGATCGTATTTATTTAATATAACCGCTTCATAAGCTAAAACCATAATACTATTATGATTTCCTATCATTGTATAATTTCCATCATTTTCTATATAAAAAACTCCATTTCTAAATTCTTTTTTAGCGTATTCATGAAATTCCATGATTTCATGATATTTAGAAATACTTCTATCTAACTCAATCCATAAACGATGTTCGAACGGACCACCCATATGTTTATCTTGATATAAAAAGAAACGATCGAAAAAAGATACTTCAGGAATAACGATGAATAATAAATGGATTCGGTATTCTTTTTCTTTCGATGTTTTTGAATTTTCTCCGATATTTTCTTCAATAAGCGAAAATTCATAAAAATAAAAAGCTGGTGCTTTTATAATTTCAGAAGCTAATTTTTTATAATCCGATGGTAAAACGCCTGGAAATTGTTTATTTATTTTTTCAAAATAATTTAATATATCTTTTTTAGATTCAAGAATCGGTACGATCGGAATATTGTATTCTTTGAGCTTATCGAAAGAATCTTTATAATTTTTTTTATAAATTTCGATTCCTTCATTTAAAAGTTTTTTACTTTCTTTATCTATAAAATCTATGGCTTTTTTAATTTCTTCTCTAAGATTCTTCGTATAAATTAATGGATTAAAAATATTTTCAGTTAATAAAATTTTATTTTTGGATGCGTTATTTATATAATTTATATAATTCGTATAATTGACTAATGAAGATTTTCTCATTATTATTCCTTTTTTGGCTTAGTTTTTTAATTATGATTCGACGAGTCAACGAAGTCTAAAGTTTTAAACGCAAAAAACTTTGATTTTCTACGTAGCATCTTTTTTAGATACAAGCGATATAAAAGCAGTTCTAAAATTTTTAGAACTCGTATATATCTTTAGATATCTATAGAAGCGCAACGTTTTGGAAACTCAAGTTTTCAATAAAAATTATATCGAAAACTTTGATTTTCTACGTAGCATCTTTTTTAGATCTTCCGCGATATATACGAGTTCTAAAACAATTATGAAAAACTAAAAATTAAGAATTTTTTTAATAAAATAAGGAGATTAAAATGCAGAAAATAAAAAATGATATTGATTTAATATCAGATGAAATAAAAAATGAACTGAAACTGATCGAATCAAATCTTTATGCTTTATTCGATTCAAATGATCATTCTGACGAACTTTATCAAAAAATTTTAAACATGCAAGACGATATACTTAATAATCCATTTTTCATCGAGCATGGTTTAAGTCAAGAATTTAATAAATTATTTAAAATTCTTATTTTTTTAAGTTCTAAAATTGACACAAATGATAAAGAATTCAAGAAAAAAATGTTTGATATCTTAAGCAAATTCAAAGAGAATAAAGAAAAAAGCGTTGAACTTTCTAAGTATTATATTGAATATTTAAATGAACTTTTAAAATTAATTGAAGATTTAAAAAAAGAAAAAGAAAAAGAAAAGGCAAATAAAGATCCAATAAATTACAAAGGAATAAATAAATTTTTATTTATTGTAAAAAATTTATTAATTTATTTATTTAATTCTAAACCAGTACAAGTTCTTTTTAGTGTATCTTTGGTAGTAGCATTTTTGTATGGTTTAAAAACATTTGACGTAAATTTCTATCAAGAATTTATTGAGTTATTTAAAACTATTCATAAAATATTTTTATAAAAAGGAGTTCTAATGAAAATTATAAAAAATTTATTGAAAAAAATAGAAGACTTTATAAGTGATCTAAAAAAGATCATTTATTATCAGGAAGAAAAAATTGAGGGGGATAAAGAAGCTAATTCGGGGGGATCGATTAATTCTACAGAAAAAGCAAAAAATGGCGCGGAAGAAATAATTAATTTAGAAAAAGAAGCGATAGAAATCGATGAGGAAATTCTAAAAACATTCGAAGAACAAGAAAAAACAATCAATCAATTTCAAAAAAATTATTCGGAAATTGAACCTCTAGATTTAGATAATATAGACTTTTCAAAATTCACCATTATTATCTCCGATGATCATTTAGGTTCTTTGAAATCAATTATTACTGATATAAAAATGATTCTAAAAAATGAAACTCAATTTAGTTCGATTAATTCAGAAACCTTAATCAGAATTAAAAAAATAAAAGAAAAATTTGAGAGTCTATATGGATCTTTTTATGATATAAATCTTATAACTTTTAATACAGATTATGCTCCATATATCATAGAAAAAACATTAGAAAAATATCCAGAGCTTAAACCTAATATAGCGATACTAGATATTATCTATGGAGGATTCTTAATTAAAGATAAGAAAAATTATATTTTAGATGGGGTTGACATTGCGGAAAAGATCGTAGAAAGATCACCAAATTGTTTAATTGATTTTTATACTGGATGCGACCTAAATAAAAATAGTGCAGAAGCAAATAAAATAAATAATTTATCTAAAAAAACTCAAGTACATATTACGGATAAAGACATTGATGATAACCATCGTCTAAAACCATTAATTCGGTTATTCGAATCTTTTTTAGATACAACCGAAAAGGAGGAATAAAATGAGTTCTTTCAATTCTTCTAATAAATCTTCTAATACAAATGAAACAACCGAAACAATCGAAACGATTGAAAATTTTTCAAAAATATCAAAAATACCAAATCTTTCTCAATTAGATGATGAATCCGAAGCTCAAATAACTTCAGATTCAATATTTTCTAAAAATGGAAAAATTATTTTATTCTCTGGAATCTTTATTATATTTTTAATTAATATATTATTATTTTTTTATTTTAAATACGAAATAAATAGAGATTTAAAATATTTAAATCTCTATTCTGATATAAAGATCCAAAAAAGATACGAAGGTGATTACTTTTTTAAATTAGATGAAAATCGTTTTATTAAAAATGAAAATAATTCAATTAAATTAAATAAAATTATAGGAATAAATATTTTCAAAGATGGATCTTTTAAAGATCCTTTTTATTGCATAAATAAAAAGATTTATGTTTCAAAAGAATTAAATTTTAAACATAATTCGATTAAAATTTTATATCCATTGAATGATAAAATTTATTTTTTATTACTTAATAATTTATTATTATTTTTATTCGTAATAATTTTATTGAGATTAAATAAATACTATAAAATGATCCATGAAAAAGAAACTGCTATTATAAAAACTATAAAATTCAAGCATCAAAGTAATAATCTCGAAGCAAAGATTATTCAAGATATTGCTGAAAATATTCATCATGAATTAAAAACTCCTATAATTTCTTTAAAAAATATAATTAGAGAATACCAATTTGCTTTAGATATAATTCAGCAACTTGCGCAAAAAAAAGGTAATCGTTTAATTGATAGAATTTTTTATTTGAATAAAAATCCTACTTCATGTTGGTCATGTCAATTTCATGACATTGAAAATCCAGCATGTAGGTATTATTCAAAAAACGAAATTAATTTATCTAAAAAAATTATAGAATTAAATGAATTAGCTGATGTTGCGTTAAAAAATATTTTTGGTACCATAAAAATTACTAAGAACTTAAAATCATTTAAAGAACAAGTTGGTGAAATCAATGTTTATGACGTGATTTATCGTTCGATAAGTATCTATCATATGGTGCAAAAATATAAATTCAAATACCAAATCGATCCAAAATTAAAAGAATGTTATCTTAATGGATTAAATCCAGAAGTTCTTACTAATATTTTATTAAATCATATTAAAAATTCATTAGAAGCAAACGGAACGATAATAACTTTTAAATACATTGAATACATAGAAAACATAGAAAATGATCCTGAAAAGATCTCTTCCAATAAATCAACTAAGCCTTCTAAACCTTTAATTCATATTCAGATAATTGATAATGGAAATGGAATTCCAAAAGATAAACAGCGAAAGATTTATCAACTTGAATTTAGTACCAAAAGTGTGACTAAATTAAGAGGCGTTGGTCTTTATATTTCGAGAGAATTATTACGATATTATGGAGGAGATGAGAAGTTAAAATTTAGTAGCCATTTAGGTACTATTTTTGATTTATATATTCCTATTAAATATTGTGAAAAAAAATCAAAGGAAAATCAATGAATGCAATAATGTCAGGAGCAGCTCCGGTTGCTCCGATGGCTTCATCGCGGACGATACAATCGATTAAACCGATGAAAGATCTTGGAAATAAATTAAATAAAGCTTACCAAGCTCATAAAGCGCACAAAGCCCACAAAGCTCGAAAAAACTATAAAAATAGAAAAAATTAAATATAAAATTAAATATAAAATTAAATAAGGATTTTTTATGGCTGTACAAACTTGGCAAAACTGGAATAATCTTATTGATTGGATAAAGTTACAGATGGGTGCTCCAGTCTTAAAATTAGAATTGACGGACGATGACTTAATTGATCTTATAAAGAATCATACTCTTCCAGAATTCTCTAGATACTTACCTTTATATCGATATTATTTTATGACTGAAGAAGAAAATTGTATTCAATTCGAGCCTACTAAACTTTATCAAATTAAGAATTTTCCTTTTAAAATTTTAAAAATAGATAGTATTATAGCTAAACCAAATATTTTAGATCTTAATCAGAACACGAGCGTTGCTTTATATTCCGGAGATATAACGAATCTTCTTGGAAGTAATTATATGAATCAAGCGAAAACAGTAGTTCTTGCCGATGATACTTGGACATTTATAGCTCCAGATAAAATTGAATTAATTAAATCAAATAACAGTGTTTGGATTTATGATGATTTCATTGCTAAACTAGCATGTATACATGAAGATCCATCAACGATCGATCCTGATCTTTATCCATTTTTAAGAGATTTAGCTTTAGCAGATACAATGATAATCATTGGTAGAATTAGGACTAAATTTAGACAATTTAATACTCCAGCTGGAGCAGTTGAAATGCCTTCTCAAGAATTGATTCAAGAAGGACAGCAATTAAAACAACAGACTCTTGAAAAATTAGATAGATTGCCTCCAGATCATTATTTATATTTTCTAGATTAAAAATCTAACTCATGATCTTTTTAAGATCATTAATCATACACGAATAAACAAACGATTAAAATTAATTGTTTTTAAGGAGAACTTTATGAAAGCTACATTTTCAGAATTAATTTATGAAAGTTATCAATATTTTACAGAATCCACAAAAGGATCTAAAAAAGATCACAAGAAAAAAACTACGAAAAAAAGTGGATCTAAACAATCCAAGCAACCTAAATATAGCGAGGATGGGAAATCTGTAGAAGATCATTACAGTAAACAGAATACCGTTTTAGGAAATGCCGCAGAATGGGCTGATCCTACTAAAGTTGTTGCTTCTGGTGTTAGAGGTTATGAACTTGGTAAAAAAGTTGGACATCCAGTAGCTGGGACACTTTTAGGACCAGAAGGAGCAATCGGAGCAGCAAGTAATACTTACGACGATGTTAATCTTGGATCTGTTTATAATTCTAATGAATTACCAAGAAAAATTCTCGGTTATGGATTAGGAGGTGCTGCAGTTGGTACTGGTTTAGCGTTAATGGGTCATCCTATTCAAGATTTAGATGATGCAATTAATCAAGCGAATCCAGTAGATGATCAATCTATTTTTGAAAAAGGATATAATTCCGTTAAAGACTTTTTTGCGCAAGATGCATTACAGAATGATCCTAAAGATGCTGCAAATATAGTTGGTAAAAGTGCTTTACTTGGAGGTGCTTTAGGTGTAGGTGCTGGAGCAACAATCCCAGCAATGAGATACGCTGGAGGAAAATTATTCTCTGGAGATCCATATAAAGCAAGACAATTAGCAGGAAATGATGTAAATAATAGATTTTATCCATACGTTGAAAGAGTATAAAAAATATAAAAAAATATAAAAAAAATATAAAAATTATAAAAGTGATCCTTCCTGGATCACTTTTTTTGTCGTTAGAAAAAAACGAAGATCAAAAAGGAAAAAATTATGAATACTTTATCATTTCTCAATAAAAGATCTAAAAGAGATCTTTTAAAAATTGAAGAAAATTTTAATAAAGCTGCAGATTCAGAATTTAAATCTGGGATTATTGGTGGGGTTCTTGGAGCTGGAGCAGGATATTTCGTTGGAGATCAATTATCGCCTTGGTATGATCATAGCGAGTACGGAGCTAGTAATAATATTATTACTAATAATTTACATAAAGTTAGTACATTTGGCGGAATGGGAGTAGGAGCCGCAGCAGGAATCGCTGGCGGGACAAAGTTATCAAATGTTTTAAATAAGAATAAATAAAAATAAATAAGAATTAATTTTAAAAGGAGACACTATGAATTTTTTAAATCAGTATGGAATTAAAAATTTAGAATTAATGGAATCTGTTATCGTTTTATTTGAAAATGAAATTAAAAATCAAATTAAAATTTCTCATCCTGGAGCATTTACAGATTACTGCAAAAAACAAGGATTTTCTGGAGTAACTTGCGATTGCATATGTAAAGCTATGGCTAGTAATGATAAAACTTTACACAAACGAGCAAATTTTGCTTACAATTTTGGATTTAAGAAAAAAGGACAAACTTGTAGCTGTATGGAAAAACAAGGGAAATAAGGATCAATTATGCGACAAATAAAATATTTAGAGATCTTAAATGAAGCATCTCGAGTCGACAAAGAACTTAATAAATTAAGAAAAAGCAATCCAGAAAAAGCTAGAAATATGATGTCTAAGCTTACAGTGCATGCAAATAAATCTATTTTAAATAATAATATTTACACTAAAAAAGATGAAGGCAAAAAATTTATGGTTGACAAGCCTTTGAATTATAATAAAATACATTTTGCAGCTAACGATAAATTCAATGAAAGTTTTTTTAATGACTTTAAAAAAAGTTACCGAGAACGATTAAAAGCAATTCCAGAAAACCCTACAATTTCTTCTATTCCAAAAGAAGAATTTAATCAACGATTCGCTGATAGACGTTTTATAATGAATAATAATAAAGTAAATAAATTATACGATATGGGATATCTTAATAAAGATGCTTATGATAAAGTCCTGAAAGTAAAAAATTCTGAAAATTTAAAAAATCATGTTCCAGAAACATACGATAATCCTAATAAATTTTCTCAAAAAGAAGAATTGAATTATCCAGATAAAAATAATAAAGGGTATACGATCTCTTATCAAGGAAAAAATTCTTTTGATTTCTTTATGAATAAAAATAAAGAATTTTATAGCAATGTTCCTTTATTTAATAAAGGAGAGAGACAAGCCGTAATTCATCCTCCTGGGACTATTTATACAAGTGTATTTGATAATAAAGATTCGTATAAAGAGGAGTTAAGATCTTTAAAAGATTCTGATGGAGGAAGTTGGTATGCAATGCGAACTGGAGAATATGGCGATGAGCCTATTCAAATTAAAGGAAAAATAAAAGGCAAACATATCATTACGCCACCAAACGCAGAAGCTCCTACCGAAGGGTTATTGGATAGAGATACAATTCAGAATTTAATCAATAAAAATAAAATAAAAGTAAAAGATTATAAAAATCCTAATGTTTATGATTATAATCAATATGATGATTCTTATCCTGAACACGTTAACCCTAAATATAATGTAATACGGGCTAAATTAGATCCTGATAGCTTTAATGATATTTCCAACGAAAATGGAACTTACAGATACATTGTTTCGCCAAATTATACTTATACAAAACATTTCAAAGGAAAAGGATAATTATGGAATTAGATCCAAAAAAGATACAAGAAAAAGAAGATTATTATTTATATTATATGTCGCAATCTGATATTAAAAAACTTAAAGAAAAACTTTATAAAGAATACGATGGAAAATGCCCGGTTCTTAAAAAAGAAATACCTTTTGATAAAATGGTGCTTGATCATAAACATAAATTGAAATCAGAAGAACCTGATAAAGAAAAAGGTGCATGTAGAATTCATTTAGAATTTAGAGTAAATGCAATGAGTGGAAAGATAGAAAATATCTTTAAAAGATACGGTTTCCATAAAGAAGATCTTTCTCTTCCAGACATGCTTCGGAATATTGCAGATTATCTTGATAAAGGATCCTATCGGGATACATATCAAGGAAAACCACTTTATTATATTCATCCAAATGAAGTTCCAAGAAGAAAAAAAGTTTCTAAAAGAGATCTAAAAAAGATCCATAAATGGTATTTCGTAATTAAACCACGCGCAAAAAAATTACCAAATTTTACTTATGAAAATGAGGAATTTTTAAGGCTTCTTGAAGAAGCATCTTTTTTAGATACGAAATATAAAAATGTTAAACGATACGAAAGATTAAATAAAAATAAATAAAAATAAATAAAAATAAATAAAAAAAGGATAAACAATGGTAATATTTTTAAATGAATCAAGTGTTAAAACTATAAAGAACATTGGAAATCATATTAAGCAAGCATCGAGTAAGATGATTAAGAATATAAAAAATATAAAAAATTTATTATCAAAACCAATTGATTCGGTTAAAATTAATAATTTCCTAAAAAAGAATAAAATCAAAAACGGATCTAAAAAAGATCTTAATGAATCAGAAGAGATTCTTTTAGAATCAAAGATAGAAAAAGCCATAAAAAATAAACCAGGAAAACTGACTAACGCTGATACTAACGTTAATGATACTTGTCTTACTGCAGCATTAAAAATTCTTGGAAAAGAAAAATTAATAGATAAATGCCAAGGATCATTATTAATGTTTTTAAAATTATATAAAAAAGCTGGAGGAGAGTTTGAAAAACTCACGAAGGATAATATTGATTCTCTTAAAAAAGGTCATATAATTCTTGCAAATTTTGATCCAAAAAAACTGAAAAGTCCAACGGCAAAAAAAGTTACAACTGGTTTCGATCCAAAATATGGAGTTATGTCTTCTAACGTTTGGCATGGACCAAGCGGTCATATTATGATAGTAATTAAACCGGATAACGAAAATACATTGTTTCTTCATAACACGATGAATTCTAATGTAAATGATGCAGTTATCGATCATGCTTTATCATTAGAAATATATAAAGGAACTACTTTTATAAAAAATATCAAAAATGAAAAACAATCTGCGTACGTGCTCGATTCTAAAGTTATTGAAAAAATGTAAATAAAAATAAAAAAAATTAAAGGATAATCTATGCTTCCGATGTTTCTTAATAAAAGATCTTTAAAAGATCTTTTATCGATCGAAGAAAGTTTTTTTAATTTTTTTAAATCTAAAAAATTAAAATACGAGTTTTTAAAAAAGGATCCTAAAAAGATCTCTCTTGATCATCTCGGTATTTATACGATAAAAGATAATTTAAAGGATAAAAAAATTGGAGAAGTTGAATTAATTATAAAAAATTATAGAACTTTTTTAGCAGAATTAAATAAATCTAAAGATAAAGATCTTTCTAAACTTAGATTAACCGATGTAATTTTATTTTATCCAAATAAAAAAATTAATTATTTTTGTAATTTTCAAAAAGGATCTAAAATAGATGCTACTTCAAAATCTCAGTTTTTTATAGATTTTTTAATTAATTTTCATGAATATTATAAAACGCTTTCAGTATCAAATAAAGATCCAAAATATAAAAATTATAAAATTGGATTAATAATTACTGATAAAGACGTAAGTGATCTAAAAAAGATCACTTCTATAAAAAGAACAATTTCTTTCAGAAAAATAGATAAAGATTTGAATCTAATTTTTTAAACGAAGAAGTAAAATAAAAAAATAAAAAAAATAAAAATATATTTTATATATAATAGGAGTTAAATATGCCTAAACAATATCAACCTTTTTTAAGCACGATTGATGCTGCTTACAAAGATCTTCGATTTAAAATCGAAGGACGAGAACCGAAAAAAGTTATCGAAGAAGGTTTATTTCCTGAACCACCAGCGCAACCAACTAGAAAAATGGATCCTATTTCCAATGATTCTGATTCATCTAATATAGCTGGAAAACTTGGACTAACGTTAGGTGGTCTTGGTCTAACAGCTTATGGAGCAAATGAATATTTTGATTCAAATGATGCGACTGATACACTTACGCAAGCTAAAGCAGATGCAAATGAAGTAGTCGATAAAGAAGTTCAAGCGAAAACGCAAGCAAATGTAAAAGATATAAATAATTTCCTTGCTACAAATAATCTAAATAAAATTCCTGAATATCATTCTAATAATTCTACAGTTTTTGCGAATACAAAAGAATCCGATTTAGCTCATAAACTTTACGTGGGTGGAGAAGGAATTGATACTGATTTTGAAAAAGCTTTAAATAAGTACCATCACGGAAATAAAGCATTAGTTGACTGGTTAACGAACACTGACGGTGGTTTCGAATGGGATAAATTATGGAAAGGATCTTATGATTCTACTAGAAATAATTTATTAGAACAGTTAAAAGAAGCTAAAGCATATGCTGCTGGAAAACCAGTACCACTTAAAATGGGTCATTTAATTGATTGGGGATTACATAATCCAGACAATGGAGCAGACGCATCCTCTCAAGCATATTGGGAAAGAGTAGCGAATGAAATACAATCGAAAATTAATAAATTGGACGCAGCGGAACAAGAAATGGTTCATAATCTTAAACAACAATACTACGACAAATACATGGATGAACAATTGAAAGATAAATTACTTGCTTTCGATAAAGCTCATGGAGGCACTGGTAAATTTGATACAGTCGAAGAATTACGAGAATATCTTAAAAAACATAAAGGGTGATCCTCTTTGGATCACTTTTTTTGTCGTTAGAAAAAATCCATAGAAAAACTTTTGAAAAACTTTGATTTCTACGTAGCATCTTTTTTCGATACAAGCGATATAAAAGCAGTTCTAAAATTTTTAGAACTGCTATATATCTTTGTGTATCTATCGTTGATCAACGTTCTGGAAACACAGTTTTTCAAAAGTTTTTTGCGTCCAGTTTTCTCCATCGTATCTCCTTAAACAATTTAAAAAATAAATTAAGGAGATCTAATGGAGATCATTACTAATACGATAGACTATGCAAGGGAATATTTAAAATGTAAATTAAGTCCTTTGTATTTTATTGAAAATTATATTAAAATCCCAGTGCCTGGGGGTATAATTACTCAGCCGGAATCTGATATTTGGAATGCTACTCCCAAATATAGAGATCTTATAAAATTATATATGGATGAGCAAATACAAAATATCGCTTTCCAAGCATCAAGACAGCACGCGAAAACAACAACCGTCGCTCAATTGGTGCTACATGCTTTAATTTTTTATCCAAGAATGAAAATAGAAATGCTTACTCTTACTAAAAAGAATGCTGAAGATACAGTCGAAAGAATTCTTTTTATGCATAATCATTTACCAAAGTGGTTGCAAGTTGGATTTAAAGGAAAAGCAGATTATAAAACATATATCCTTTTCTCAAATGATTCAAGATTCAATACAAGATTTATTTCAGGGAATATTAGTCCTGATACCGTTGCAAGGGGGATGTCTGTACCATTCTTATGGGTTGACGAAGCAGCTTTTATTCCTCATATGGAAGAAGCTTGGGCTGCTGCACAACCTGCGATCGCAACTGCTCGAAAATTCGCTCTTTTAAATAAGGTTCCTACAAAGATCATTATGACCAGTACACCAAACGGTGCAGGAGAAAATTTCTTTTATAAAACGTGGTCTCGTGCATGGGATTATACTGAAGTTATGGATCTCGAAAAAAGAAAAGTTGTTCCTAATGCTCAAGAAATATTGAATTCCAATCCAGATAAAAACAACTTCGTTAAACTTAAAATTCATTGGAGTGAAACTGGTAAAACTGAAGAATGGTATCAAAGACAGATCAAAGAACTACAGTTCAATATGAGAAAAGTAAACCAAGAGCTTAACTTAGTATTCTTAGGATCTGCTTTTACTATTTTCCCAGATGAAGTAATCGCTGAATTCAAACCCAAAAAAGAAATAAAAAAGATCGATATAGGATACGGAAATTATTTTTCACTTTTTGAAGATATAGAAGAAATTCTTTCAGAAAATAAAGAAGAAGTATTTATTCTTGGAGTCGATACTGCAGTAAGTACCGCAGCAAAAGCCGATTATAGTGCGATAGTTTTAACGAAAGGATCTACTGGAGAACAGATCGGAGAATGGCACGGAAAAGTTTCAGTTCTTAAGAGATACGGAATTATTCTTAAAAAATTAATTCTTAATTTACTTAAACATTTTGATTTAGATGAAGATAATTTTAAAGTAATTATAGAAAGAAATAGCATTGGTCTTAGTATCGTTGAAGATCTTCAATACGATGATGAATTTGATTTCGGAGCATTTTTATATCGAACGGAGATAAGAAAAGGAGAAAAAGCTCCTGGGATCGCTACAAAGAAAGATACTCGGGAAAAAATGTTTGATCTTTTATTATCAATCGTAAATGAAAATCCAGGAGTTGTTCAAGGACCATTAATTCAAGAAGAACTAAGAAATCTTGAACAGAAATCAAGTGGAAGAATTGAAGCTGGTAATGGGACTCATGATGATATTATTATGGCTTATAACTTTACTTTATTTGTCCGAGAAGAATTAATTAAAAATGGAATAATTGCTTCAAAACATTCTCCAAAACGTTTTGATAAAAATACTATTATTAATGACGTTGATGTAGCGCTTTCGTCGATCAATAATTATCAGTCTTTTTTAGATACAAAATCAAAAAATGACGATTTTATTTTTACGACTGATTTTGAAAATGAAAAAGCAAAAAAAGACATAGAAAAATATAAAAAGCAATTAATGAAAGAACTTACTCCGAAAGGTATGAATTATACGGAGGAAGAAGATATTATTGGATACGATATTATAGCTTTTTAAAATAAAAGGATTTTTATGAAAAGAAAAAAACATTTAAAACATATAAAATACATAAATTATTTAAATGAAACTGCCACTATTGGAGCTCTAAATATAGGAAAAGCTGCAGCAATTGGAGCTGGGAAAGTAGGAGCCGCGACAGCCACCACTGGAGTTGCTTCTGGAGCTGGAACTGGAGCAACCGCAGGCGCAGGAATAGCTGGACTAAGCGCGTTAGGATTATCTGGTAAATTAATTAAGAAAACTTCAGAAGGATCTTTTAAAGATCACATTAGTAATTCAAACAATCAAAATATTTCTCAGAATATTCTAATGAAAGATAAAGAATTATATAATGAAATTTTCAATAAAACCAAACAGTTCGAAAATTCAAAAAATCTTTCAGGTGTTTATGATCACGGGACTACAGTAGGATATGGTAATGATGTTCGATTTTTAGAAGCTAGAGATTTTAAAGATTGGGCAAACGCAAAATCATTCGAAGGCACCCCATTTCAATCAAAATTTAAACAATGGGCTTCTGATGGTAAATTTGATAAAAATGAACAACAAGAATTCGTCAATCTTGTAAATAAAAATCATTTAACTCCTGAGCAAATGAATACTATTTACAAACATGAATTTGATGAAAGAATTTTACAATTGAAAAATACGTTAGCTAAAGAAGGTATCGATTTTAGCTCTTTACCTGCAAATGTAAAAAAAGTTTTAATTGATTTTAATTATAATGCCGGTACTGGAAATCTTTTAAAAACTTTAAAAGCAAAAGGATCTATTGAAGATCTAAAATCAGGCGATTATAATGATTTTGCTAACGATATTAAAACTAGTAATTGGTATAATAATTTTTTAAGTTCGAATATTGATAGACATCATTATATCGATGGAAATTTATCCGATTACGTTTAAACGAAAATGAAAAATTGAAAAAATTAAGGAGATATAATATGATATCTAATCCAAAAGATTTAAAAAAATTTTCTAAAGATTTTGATTATACTCATTATCTTAATTATGATAGTGTTCCAAAAATGATTCGAATAGAAGAAGGAGCGGCTAAAGTTCTTGGAGCTGGAGCATTAGGGGCAGGAGCTGGAGCAGGTCTTGGATGGTATTTAGGAGATCATGATTTAATCCCAAAAGATCTTGGGGAATTTTTAGGAAATCATGATAGTAAAATGCTTGTTGATAAAGATCAAGCAATTGTAAATGAAGAACTTAAGAAGCAATTATTAAATGATGCATTAAAAAGAAATCAAAATGTATTAAATACTTATAGCGAACTTAATAAATTCGCAAATCCATTCAATGGTAATCATACTAATGAACCAGAATATTTTAGAAATCATATTTATGATAAAACTAATCATACTTGGGGAGAAGCTGGCACTGAAGTAGTTCGTAAAAAATTAATGCACAACATTCAAAATGAATTAAGTGCCATCAGATTAGAAAAAATGGATTTAATTAAGAAATATACTGAGCAAGTTAAACATCTTTTAGCTTTAAAAAATCAATTAACTCCTACAGATCAACAACTTGTTTTAAAATTAAAAAATGAATTAATGCAAGCTCAAAACGATCCTTCAAATAATTCTCTTGATTTAGTAAATAATACATATCAAAACTTAATCAAGCAATTTACTATAGACAATGCTTCCGCATCTGGTAAAAATGCAGAGATTCAAAATGTAATTGATACATTTAAGCAAGATATTGATGCTACTACAGCAAAACTTAATCAAGTGATGGATGCTGAAAAACATTATGAAACTGCTAATAAATATATTAATCAAGGTCAAATAGATAAAGCGATGAAAGAAATCACTAATCCAGATAAACCTATCATTGATCCGAAAAAAGGTTATGAAGGACAATACGATAATCCTTATCTAAAAACAGCTTATGAAGATATGACTAAAGATAGACAAATGCAAGCGTATGTTAATGCTTGGAATCATGAACATCCAGATGAAAAAATTGAATACGATTCAATTGCTAATAGATTCAAAGGAGGATTTTTCAAAGATCATCCTGAATTACAAGATAGAGAAAATTTATTAAAATATTTTAATGATCCTAAACATAAAGAGTTATTTGCTAATAAAGATCATTTAAAAGATTACACTGAGAAAAATTTAGACGCGTCTAAATTTACAGAACATAAAACAATTAAGACTGCAGTCGATAAACAACCATTATTGACAAAAGAACAAGCGATAGGAGCAGGAGCTGCTCTTGGAGGGTTAACGCTTGGAGCGATGGCAGTCGATGATAAAAAAGAAAAATCTGAAGATTTCAATGGATTTGGAGCTCCTCAATACCCAAACCCAGCATTCCAACCAGTTCATCAACCACTTCAGCAGCCAGCGCAATTACAATTTAATTCCCCAGCGTATGGACAACCTCCAGTATTTAATACAACTCCAGCTGGAGCATTACCTGCGCCTCAACAAACACCAACTCCAACAGCTCAATCGATATTAAATCAAAAACAACCGAATTCTTAAAAGTGATCTAAAAAAGATCACTTTTGGAATTTTTTTGTCTTTTGAAAAAATTTATATACAAAATGATCCTAAAGATATGTATAAGTGCATAAAAATATAATGCAATGTATTGCATTATATTGCAATAAAAAAGTAAAATACTAAAAACAGAGAAAAGGAAAAACATGGAAAATTTAAAAATTTTAAGTGTATCAAATTTAGATTCGACTCAAGATGTTCTTTCACAATCAACGATTGACGTAGTAAAACATTCTCCAAAAAAATGCTATAGAATTTTAAGTAAAAATGATTTTGGTAAAAAAAGAAGAATCAATATTGGATTCTTTAATAAGAAGACGAATTTTATAGTAAGCAATGAAAACTCTTTAATGACGTTAAAATTAGATAATAATGAATTAAAAGTTCAAGCAACAACAATCGATTCAATTGAAAAAAATGAATTCCTAATCTATTATATTCCTATTTTAGAATTAAAAAGATTAAATAAAATTAATGAGCATATTTTGATTACTACGCATGATGAAGATGATCCTGAAAAGATCATTAAAACAGAAGTTCCTTTAACTTTCGATTTAGGTAGAGTAGTAGGTAAAATTTTAAAATATAGAAATCTTGATGAATACATAAATGAAAATCTTTATAAAGATCCTGAAAAGATCAAAGAGGATGAAGCTTTAGAAATTTTTCTAAAATTAATTATTGAGAATAATTCGGCGGGAGCAGTATCGCTTCATAAAAAATTAATTTTAAGTAGTAATGAAGAATTTTTATTTGGAATAATTTTTGAATTCTTCGAAAAACCAAAAACTTCAGAAGAGAAAAATAAAATATATATAAATGATATTAACGTGTATAGTTTAACTATGATATTAAATCTTTTAGGTGCGAGTTATTCAATTAGAAAAACTCCAGAAAGAGGTTTTCAATTAAGATTTAAATTACCTATTTATTTTGAATATTTATTAGAAAAATTATACGATTCTAATAAAGAATCTTTTAAAGATCTTTCTAAAGAAGAATTTTTATATAAATTAAAAATGTTTAGACAATATAGATTCTACGTGCTTAAAAATGAAAACTCTAATGAAAACTCTATCGAAATCAAAGAACTTAGTGGATATAGTACTTATAAAAAAGTCGTAGAAGATTTCAAAAAATTAGACAATCAAGATGAAACTTTAATTAATTTAATTAATATTGGAGCGATTGAATTAATACCAGTTTATGATCTAGTATTTGAAAAAGTGGAATGTCCAGTAATGTTTGATTTTGTGACAGAAGGTAGAGAAAAAGGAACTAACTATATCATTCCTGGATTACCATTATTAAAAAATAGTGATGGAGATATACTTGGTGTTATGGCAGTATGGACAAAAGATGCTGCGCAAGAAGCTGATAAAAAATTTGGAATTAAAACTAAATCTAATTTAGTAAGTCCATTGACTGGTGGTGTTTATCAATGGATAGGAATCGATGGAATTCTTGGATTATATAATTTTACAAAATAGATTCAATTGATATACATTGATGGTAAAAATATTAAAAACTTTAAAAAAACTTTAAAAAAATAAAAAATAAAACCCTAAATAAAGGGAAAAGAATTAAGGGAGAAATTCATGGAAAATACTGGATTCAAAATAATCGAAAATCATAATTTTGATGAAATAAAAAGATATTGGTTAGATTTATATGGTGCAGAAGAATTAGCTTCTGATGAAACAATTAGAGTTGTTCCTCAAATCAAATTTGATAATGGAGAGCAAAAAGTTTTCACAATTAATAATCAAATAAACTCATTATCTGGTTTTTTAGATTTCATAAAAAATATGGATAATCAATACGGAATAGGTAAAGTAGGATATAGTATTTCATCAGCAATATTCCATTATGATCCTGAAAATAAAGATGATAAGGGTCAGGTTGTTAAGCCGAATGCTGGAACTTTCAAAAGAATAAAAAATGTAGTCGTGGATATTGATTTTCATATGGCGAAATCTAAAGATAGATTCGTGCTTGGATTTTTAGAAAATACTTATATTGATTTTGCTATTTTAAATATTTTCTTAAGCATTTCTGAAAAATTACAAGAAGCCGGAATTGATGTTGTTAAACCTAAAATCGCTGGAATGACTGGTAGTGGTCTTCAAATTGTATTTGAAATGGATAGAGAATTATATAAAGATGATGCTCTAGTTTTTCTTACGTATCTAAAAAAGATCCTTGGTGGTTTAACTAAAGATTTAGCTTTAAAAGATCAATTTGGTAATATAGTATCTGCGACTGCTGAAGTTGATACAACGTTTGCGGATCTTGTTCACGTTCAAAGAGTTCTTGGAAGTATTAATCAAAAATACTTTACTTTATCAAAATATTCTAATGTATTTGAATTTAATTCTAAAGAAGAATATTTTAAAAATATTGATAGAATAAAAAACGAATATCTTAGTTTTATCAATGAAGCACAATTCCCAATTACCACTAAAGAAAAATATAATAAATACATTACTCATATTATTGAAAGAATTAAAACTATTACTGCGAATGAAAGTGTGAATCAATTTTTCGTAGATAAATATTTACAATTAGCTAAAATGGAGCAATACGCTGGAAAGACAGCAATTCGTCCTTCTGAAATGAAAAATATTGAATTAGATTTAATTTATAAATTAAAAGAAGAAGGAATAAAAACTATTGATTTAATTAGAGATCTTGTAAAGATCGATCATGAGAGCTCTAGATTTATTGCTTTAAAATGTCCTTTTCATGAGGATACTAAATACAGTTTCGCAATTTATATTAATGATGGAATTGATGTTCTTTACGATTTCCACGATGGTAAAAGTTATAATCTAGTTTCATTTTGGGAAAAAATTTACAATGTAAATAAAACGACAGCGATCAGTCAAATTTCTCAAAAAGCAGGAATTAAATTAGGCAAAGGGGAAAGAAAAGATTTCCAACAATTAGAAATCGAAGAAATCGTTGATCATCTTTTAGATAAAATTGATCTTGATAAATTTATTTATTATAGATTAGCTAATAAAAATAGAGTTTGTATTGTAAGACATAAAGATACTGGAGAAGCGTTCGTTTTCGATGGACCAAAAATGATTGCTAGTCATGTTTTACAAAATCAATTAAAAGTTGAAGACGCTGATAAAAAATTACAAGAAGTGTTCTATAATAGATTCCAAGAAAGAATTTTAATTGATGCTTTCGAAGAATTTCATCCAGGGAAACCTACGGTATTTCAAAGAGAATTCATTAAATTCGTGAATCTTTGGGTTCCAAGTAAAAATTATTTAAACGCTCATGAAAGAGCTAAAGAATTAAAAGAAGAGCTTCAAATAGATAAAAAAATTCCTTTAGAAGATAGTATTCAAATTCTTAAAGAAAAAACACCTTGGACTTTCAAATACATTCAACAATTAACTCAAAAAGGAAATCTTTTATGGTTTATTAATTGGCTTGCAAATGGAGCTAAATATCAAGTTATGCCTACTATTCCTGTAATTTTTGGTGTTCCAGGAGTTGGTAAGAATCTTTTTGTAACTACTATTCTTGAGTGGTATCATAATAATGAATATACTAAAGTAATGACTTCTGATAGATTAATGTCTAATTTTAATAGTATTCTTGAAAATGCTAGTATGGTAGTTCTAGATGAAGGAGATGTATCTAATTCAAAAGAATTCGACTTCCTTAAATTCTTAAGTGGTAATAAGAATTTAATGATTGAAAAAAAAGGACAAGATGTAAAAATTTCTGAAAAATTCTTCAACATCATAATGTTCTCGAATGGGGATATTCCAGTAAGACATTCTTTTGATGATAGAAGAATTCAATATTTTAAAACAGAGCAAACTTTATTACAAAGCTGCAAACAATGGGGTATCACAATCGATGACTTCATTGAAAACGTAGAAAAAGAATTAGAAGATTTCTGGGGTATTCTTTTAAATATTAGCTTAGATAAAAAATGGAGCATTTCTAATGAAAAAGATAAATTATATATTATCCAAATTCTTAAACAGCATAGTTTTGGAGAATTAATTCTTAAATTATTAGAAGGTCAATGGAGAGATATTGCTTTACAATTAAATGAAAATATTTCAGATCCTGCTTTAATGAAAGCAAACCTTGAATTATTAAAAGAAATCAAAGAACATTTCGAAAACGAAAGCAAGCTTTCATTAACGTTAATTAATAGATATCTTAATGCTTTAAATTTTAAATATAAAACAAGTATTCAAAGATTCATTCAAAGAAACTCTTTACAAGACATTGGTATTGATATTGAGGTAACTTTAGAAGATGTATTAATTAAAATTGATAAAGAAAAACTTCAAAATTTAATAAATGTTCCTAATGTATTAACTATCAAAGAATATAAATCAATTGATAGATTTATTAGAATTCTTAAAAAAGCTATTGATAGTATAATTGATACGAAATCAAAATTTATTGAAGATGAAAAAATTATTGAATCTCAAGAGATTAAAGTAGAGACTGATATGGAAGCTTCGAATAAAAAAGAATTAGAATCTATAGGAATTTATGACAAAGATTCTCCCGAAATAGATCCAGATGGATTATTTAAAAATCCAGAAGTCAAAAAAGCGGAAAATGAAATAAATAAAATTTTTGATAAAGTGACCGATGAAGTGACCAATGAAGTATCTGAAGCATCTGATGAAAATTCTGAAATTAATTTAGCGGTCGGCGTTAAACCAACGATCCCAGGCGCTCCAGTTCCTCCTCCACCAACACCTCCAAAAGGATCTTTTTAAGATCCTTTTATAAAAAGGAATTTTATATGAATGAAGTAATTAATGAAGCGGTTAATGTAATAGAATTTAAATCTTACTTATCTATAGATTTTTTAATTTATGTGGGCAGATGGATTTTTAGTGCTTTTGTTATGATGATACCTTTATATTTTTTACAAAAATTTCAGATTTCTAAATATTTTAAAAAAATTAAAGGTTATAAAACCGAATACCAAGAATACATTGATTTAATTATTATTCAAATAATTGGAGCTTTTATTTTCTGGTATATTGATCAAATGATATTTAAAGGAGTTTAATATGGATGAAATTCAAATGATTAACACATATAATAAAATTGTTGGTACTGTTTATGGAGAAGTAGAAATTGACGCGAACTCGTCATCAACTGTCGATATCTCTTCTCCGATTAATGGAATTACAGCTGTGGTGACTTTAAAATTAAAAGATGATTCTGATGCGGATAATGTTATTTATAAATCAGAGCATTCTTTTTCTTACGAGATTAATGATGATGGAAATCAAATCACAATCTATAACAATTCAACTGCGAAAGCAACTTGTGTATATACTATTATAGATTTATATTTAAATTGATCCTTTTGGATTAATTTTTTATTACGAAAAACTCGTGATCCTAAAACGTTGAGCATCTATAGATACACAAAGATATATACGAGTTCTAAAACTATCTTTAAAATTTTAGAACTGCTATATATCGCGGAAGATCTAAAATAGATGCGACGAAGAAAATCAAAGTTTTTCAAGTTTAAAAATTAGAATTTAAATAATTTAAATATATTTAAAAGGAAAAAGATGTTATATATAATTAATTTATTTGGAGGTCCTGGTTCAGGTAAAAGTACTACAGCAGCATCTTTATTTGGAGCAATGAAATCTTTAAAGAAACAAAAAGAATCTTTTTTAGATCAATATCAAATTGAATTAGTAACTGAATTTGCTAAAGATAAAGTATACGATTTTCATCATATATGTTTAGAAAATCAATTTTTTACTAGTGGAAATCAATATCATAGAATGTGGAGAGTAATTAATTTTTGGAATTATCATAATTATAAAAATGGAATTATAATTACAGATTCGCCTATAATAAATGGTATATTTTATGATACTCATCCAAAAAAGGAATTACTCAAAAAAGTTTTAATCGAATACTCTGAATTCGACGAATACAAAAACAATTTTGCTGGACTTGAACAATTTAATTATTTATTAATAAGAGATCATGATTTTGAACAATCTGGAAGACTTCAGACTTCAGAAGAATCTGATAAAATTACGAATGATATTAAAAAATTTTTTAATAAAAATAATAAGGATCTTTTAGAGATTCAAACTTCAAAAGCTCAAGAATTTATTTTGAATGATATTTTAAAAAATATAAAAAAGGAAAAAACATGAAAGAATTAGAATTGAACGCTTCGAACAAGCCAAATTTTTTATCGGATGAAGAAATTAATTCTCTTTTGGATGTAGTTTTCGATAAAAATTTTATTGAAAACACTCAAAGAAAATATTTTACTAGCGATAATAAAGATGATATAATTAAAGGCCATCAATTAATACTAGAACATATTAGTGTTAGAATTGATAAGCTTTTACTTGGATTTAAAAATATAAAAATAGAAGGATCTTTAGCAGATCCAATAATAAAAATTCTTGGAGAAAATCAATATGATGATCACGTGAATTTATTTAAAATTATTCAATCGACAAAAAATCTAAATAACGATATTATCGAAGCTATTGCTCAAATGGATTATATTGAAAATAAAATAAGAAAAAAAGTGGAAGAAAAGGAACTCGAAGATGAAAATACAGAAGAATGTCATTTTTGATAATAATACTAAATTACTAATTTATGCAGATGGTAGTTGTCTCGGAAATCCTGGAAAAGGAGGATGGGCAGCTCTTTTAATTTTTTTAAAAAATGGAGCGAAGAAAGCTGAAAAAATGATATCGGGTTGTTCTAAATCTAGCACTAATAATAAAATGGAATTACAAGCAGTTATCGAAGCTTTAAAAACTATAAAATTAAATACTATTTCGTATCCAATAGAGATTCATGTTGATTCTCAATATGTTCAAAAAGGGCTAACTGACTGGAGAGAATCTTGGGAGTATCGAAATTTTAGAGGAGTAAAGAATCCTGAGCAATGGAAAGAATTGATTGATTTAATAAATAAAATTGAACATAAAAAAATTAAAATATCTATCAATTATGTAAAAGCTCATAACGGGCATCCTGAAAACGAAAGAGTCGATGACGAAGCAAGAAAAAAAGCCGAGAGATGCTAAAGAAATGCTAAAGAATGGCTAAAAGGGGAAGCGTATGAAAAACATGAAAAACATGAAAAACATTTTTACATCCATAAAAGATCTTTTTAAAAAAGATTACGAAAAAATTATTGAAGAATTAAAAGATGAGCATAAATATTTACTCATTCTTTATCACGAAATTATTCATATTTGTACGGTAGAAAAAGATATTGAAAGATTAAATAATATGATCGATAATTTTTTAAATATCTTAAAAGAACATTTAGAAAAAGAAAATAAAGAGATCTATGAATTTTTTGACAATACAATTACTGATGAATTGATAAAAGAACATATCGAAAAAATTAGAAAAGACATCAAAATTATTGATAAAAAATTGAAAATTATTTTAAAAAAGCATAGAAAAATCAAAGAGGAAACCCTTGATTCATTCCTAAGAGATTTTTCTTATTTAATACAAATGATAATCAAAAGAGTTGAGTTAGAAGAGAATATTATATATTCTTATTTTCTTCGTAAAAAATCTTCAAAAGCAATTTAAAGAAATAAAAATTCATTATCAAATTATAAGCATATGATAATCATACGAAAATCATTCAAATGTGATAAAATTACAATAAAATCAAAGGAGACTAGAAATGAAAAAAATTACATTAACTGAAGCATTATCTGAATTAAAATTATACGATAAAAAAATTACTAAAGAAATATCAGAATTAAGTAGATCTAAAAGCACAGTCGATTATGTTATAGGTAAAAATAAATTAACTGAAATCAATAAAATGACTGAAGAAGAGTTAAAAGAATATGCTCAAAGCGCTGTAGATAAATTATTAAATTTAATTAAAAACAGAGGTATTCTTAAAGCAGCAATTGCTAAAGCAAACGCAATTACAACATTAAACGTTAATGGAAAAGAATATACTATCGTAGAAGCTATTGAAAGAAAAAATAATATTTATAAAGAAAAAGAAATTTTAAATATTCTTGCAGAAAATTATAACAATGTTGCTTATAAAGTTTCAAGAATCAATGAAAATGCGAGAGATGAAGTAAATAGATTATTAGAAGCTAAATTATCTAGCGATAGTAAAAATCAATCGTCAGATGAAATTGAAAAACTATCTCAAGTTCTTTTAGAAGCTAAAGAAGCTAAAATTCTCGATCCATATAAAATCGGAGATTTAATAGTAAAAATGCAAGAAGAAATTGAAGAGTTCGAAACTAACATCGACGTAGCATTATCAATCGTAAATGCTAAAACAGAAATCGAAGTAGATCTTTAAAAGATCTACTTTTTTTTGTCATTAGAAAAAATTGTAAAGGAGAATAAATGAACGATATTTACGTAATTAAAAGAGATGGAAGAAAAGAAAAATTTCAATTAAGCAAAATAAGAAAACAGATTGAATTTGCATGCGCGCCTACTTCAGTAAGTCCTCTTGAAATCGAAAGTCTTTTAAAGATTGATCTTCATAAACCAGATTTAAAAACTTCAGACATTCAAGAAATCATTATTGGATCAATTGTAAAAAATATTAATATTGATAATAAAGAGTGGGATTTAATTGCTGGTAGAGCAGCGATGTTTGATCTTTATAGAAACGTTTATAAAGTTACAGGTTTTGATCCAAAAGATTGGAGAGAACATATTAAATGGCTTACTGAAAATAATAGATACAGAACTGATATTTTATCTAAATTAGAAAAAATGGAGAAAGAAAGAAAATTAGAATTCTTAGATGATCTTTTAGAGAACTTTGTAACTGGAAATTATGATTTTCAAATGGTGTACTCGCAAGTACAAGTTATTAAATCTAAGTATCTTTTAAAAAGCAAAAGAAAAATTATTGAATATCCAGTGTTGACTGATATAGTTAATAGTATTATTTTATGCGATGGAACTTATGAAGATTTTAAAATTCTTTTTGAAATGATTCATAATCAATATATTTCATTAGCGACTCCATTTAAAGCTAATCTTAGAATTCCAAATGGAAGTGTTACATCTTGTTTTATTGGAGAAAATATCGATAGTCTTGCGGGAATTGCTAAAGCTTGGAAAGATATGGCTAAGATATCTCAAGAAGGTGGAGGAATCGGTTGGGACTTTTCAAAAATTAGACCAGGAGATTCTTATACTGATAACGTTCCTAAATCAAATACTATCAATAAATGGCTTAAGATAGTTAATGATATTATGGTTGCTGTTAATCAAAGAGGAATTAGACCAGGAGCTTTAACTCCAGCAATACCTTGGTGGCATTTAGATGTTTTTGATTTTATCGATATGAAATCAGAATTAAATGGAGATCTTAGAGAAAAATGTTTTGACCTTTTCCCTCAAGTAACTGTAGATAATTATTTTATTGATGCGGTACTTAACGACGAAGAAGTTTATTTATTCGACCAAAAAGAATATAAAGATTTAACTTGCATCGATATTACTGAGTTAGTCGATGAAAAATTATATGAAACTCATAAACATGTTGAAAAATTAATCAATGAAAATAAACTTACTCATTATAAAAAGATTAAAGCTAGAGATCTTTGGAAAAAAATCTTATGGGTATGGGTTGAGATAGGTGATTTTTATATCGCTCATAAAGACAATATTAATAAAGCAAATTACTTAAAAAATGATCCTCAAGGAGGGATTACAAAGAATGTTAATCTATGTTGTGAAAGTTATAGTCTTACAAAAGCACCTACTCAATGGGCTTCAAAATCAATTAATGATGGTGATAGAGAAATAACAATTGAAACGGATGGTAGATATCATGCTTGTAATCTTTGTAGTATCAATCTTACAAATCTTGTAGATAAATCGGAAGAATTTATTAAATTAGTTTCTAAATACGCAGTAATTATTCTTGATAGAGGAATTGATTTAAGTACTTTCCCAGTTCTTGAAGCTGAATTAAATTCAAAAGAATTAAGAAACATAGGTATCGGATTTGTAGGTATGGCTGATTATATGGCTTATAATAATAAAATGTTTGACACTGAAGATGGTCAAAGATTTGCGGAAGCTTTAATCGAAAGATTCTCTTGGTACGTTCATAATACAAGCGTAGAATTAGCTAAAGAAAAAGGATCTTATCCATTATTCAAACCAGAAAATTATTATAAAATTCTTGGGCATAAACCAGAAGAATTAGAAAATTTTAGTAAAGCAAATGGAAATAATTTCCCTTGGAGACAATTACAACAAGATATTTTTGAACATGGAATTAGAAATTTTTATTTATTAAGTCCAGCACCAAACACATCAACTGCGATCTTAAATGGATCAACAGCGAGTTTCTTACCAGTATATAATAAAGAAATGTATCAAACAATGAGCAATCAATCAGTTCCTATTATTCCTAAATTTATTAAAGAAAAATTCTGGTTGTATAAAACTAAATTCGATTATATTCCAAAAGATATCATCAATTATACTAGAAGACTTCAAAGATGGATTGACGCAGGAATTTCATTAGAAATTAATATTAATCCAGCTCTTACGAATATCAAAGAAATTTCAGATGCTATTCTAGATGGTTTTAAATCTGGAGAGCTTAAAGCAATATATTATTCATTGACAATTGATGGTAAAAAACAAGAAGGTTGTGTATCATGTGCGAATTAGACCAAAATGCTAAAAATGAAATCTTAAAAGAAATAAGACAATTAAGGCAAAAATTTGAAGAGGATCTTAGAAATAAAAGATTCTCTTCGGATATACCAGAGAGATCTTTTGCAGATCAGTTTGAGCAAATTGTCCCACCATTAACATTTTTAATAGTGGTTTTATCTATATTGATTTTATTCATTGGTGATGTATACAATAAACATCAATTAAATAAATTAATTATCGAAAAAAATTGTAGTCAATTTTTAAATAAGATGCATGAAATAAGAGAAATGAAGGAGAAAAAATGAGCCAAATATCAAATCAAGTAAATCATAATTGTAAAGTTAAAAAATTATTTAATCCAGATGTTCAGGATGAACACAAATTATACGGAGGTTGTACGACAAATACATTAGATCTTGCTAACGTAAAATATCCAGTGTTCGTTGATTGGGTGGATAAACAATACGCAAATAACTGGTTACCTCAAAAAGTTGATATGACTGGGGATTATAGTCAATACTGGAATGATTTAACAGATGATGAAAGAGTTGCGTTTGATAATATTTTATCTTTCTTAATATTCTTAGATAGTATTCAAACGAACAATCTTCCTAATATTGCAGATTATATTACATTACCTGAGGTTGTATATGCATTAGCAAGACAAACATATGACGAAGCAATACATAGTCGTTCATATGGATTAATATTAAATTTTAATATTAAAGATAAAGCTAAAATAGAAGAAATTACTTATCTTTGGAGAAAAAATAAAATTCTTTTAGAAAGAAATAAAAAAATTGCAGAGATCTATCAAGACGCAAAAGATAATCATTCTGATCTTAATTTTATCAAAGGTCTTATAGGGAATTTTATGTTAGAAGGAATTTATTTTTATAATGGATTTCAGTTCTTTCATAATCTTGCATCAAGAGGTCTTATGATTGGAACAGATACTCAAATCAGATATATCCAAAGAGATGAATTAGGACATTTAAAGCTTTTCGCTGATATTATTAAAATATCGCAAGAAGAAAATCCAGAAATTTGGACAGACGAAGTTAAAGAAATCGTTTACGATATGTTTAGAGATGCTGTAGATCTTGAAATTAAATTTAGTCAAGATGTTATTGGAGATAAAATTCTTGGAATGAGTTCACAAGCAATCGAAGATTACGCTTATTGGCTTGGGAATAAAAGACTTAAAGAAATTAAATTAAAACCAATTTTTCCAGAAAGAAAAAATCCTTATTCTCATTTAGAAAAAATTGCTTCTGTCGAAGATGAAAGTTCAAATAGAACTAATAACTTCGAAAGCACATCAATTACTTATAAATCTCCAGAAATTCTTGATGGATGGGATCAAATTTAAAACCGATTTAAAAAGGAATCAAATGTTACTTAAAGAATGTAATGGTTGCAAATATCTAGCTCGATTGATCGGTATAGGTCAAGGAGTTAGATGTACAAATCCAGAAAATCAAATAACTGGAATGGATGGATCAAAAGCGATAGTTATATCTCAGATAGAGAATTGTAATTATTATAAGCAACATAAAAAAGATAAGAAAGAATCTTAAAAGGATCTTAAAAAGATCCAATTGAAATATTTTTTTTGAAATTTAAGATTTTCTTTAACTTTCTTTATCAGGCGATAAAAATCGAATAATCCCGCCTGACTGGAGCGAAATACCAGTCACAAAATTATTTTACATGGGTTAAAATAAGGAGATCGCACTGAAGATGCGCTTTTATAATTACACCAAAAACGAAGGTTCGATTCCTTCCTTTCCCAACATAATAGGGAAAGTAGCCAAGAGGTAAGGCATTGGTTCCAAAATATAAATATATAACAATCGAACGAAAAGTTCAAAGTAAAAAATTTAAAATTTAATGCTTAAATACTAACTACTAAAAATTAACCTTCAAAATTTAAAATAAAAAGCTTTTTAAAATCTTGGAGGAAGTTTTAAGTGGCGAGGATTAGCCCGATTTTTGATCCAAGCTGCTTGATAGAGAAAGACTTCAAAACCCTCGCATAGTGCGAGGGTTTTTTTGTCGTTAGAAAAAATTAGATAAAATTAGAAAAATAAAAAAATTTTGTAAATAAAATCTATGGGGAGCAATGCTCCCCATAGGGGGACTTTGTCCCCCTTGGAGGAGTGGAGACTTTTCGTCTCCACTCCTCTCTTTCTGCTATTTATATATCAATTAAAACTAAAGCAGTTCTAAAAAATCTCCGTAAATAAAATTACAAATAAAATCTATGGGGAGCATTGCTCCCCATAGGGGGACTTTGTCCCCCACTCACTGGGGTGGTTGCCCACATTGGCAACGGGAGCAATCCCGCTCATTTGAGCGGGGCCCGACCACCCCGGAGGACTCACCTCCTTTCTTGGAGTCCTCCTTTTTTGCTAATTAAATATCTGATAAAACTAAAGCAGTTCTAAAAAATCTTTATAAATAAATTTAAAAAATCTTTTCTAAAACAATATATAAATTATCAATTAAAATATATAAGGAGATTAATTATGGCAACTGCTTTTCATAAAGATTACAATGCAGAATACGTAATCGGTGATGACGTTGTAAATTCTGAAGAAGTAAAAAATACTCAGCCAACTGTATTATCTAAAATTATAGATGGAAAACCAGCTGATGTTAATACCGAAACTAAAGATATGCTAACCGAAGAAACTGTATGGTTTAGAAATGACAGAATCAGACAAACTCTTCAAGATCAATACACTGAAGTTTCTAGACAAACTTTTGAAATTGATCAATTTGAAACTACTGATTTACCAGGAAATCCATAAGCAAATATTGCGATGCATGGCGCTAATGGATAACTCGTATATATATCTCATAAAACTCCGGAGTTCTAAAATAGAGCTCTGGAGTTTTTTTGTCGTTAGAAAAAATTAGAAAAAATTAGAAAAAATAAAAAAATTTGCAAATAAAATCTATGGGGAGCAATGCTCCCCATAGGGGGACTTTGTCCCCCTTGGAGGAGTGGGGAATTTTCATCTCCACTCCTCTCTTTCTGCTATTTATATATCTAATAAAACTAAAGTAGTTCTAAAAATAATTAAAAATTAATGCGAAAAAAAGAGACAGAAGCGTCAGTAGGCTTAAGCCTCCGATTGATGCTTTTTAAGCAATTTATCGAAGGCTTTCAGATACCTACTAATCTTGACAATATACACAATTGTCGCCCCTGAAATTATCCCGAATAGGAGTATAACTCCATTGTCGGGCAACTTCAGGTATGAATAGCCCATTAATAATAGGGCCACAACCAATTGCACTCTCGAGCGCGCTTTATTCACGTCACTCGAAAACGTCTCCGCCTCTTCTGAATTCAGCAAGACGTTCGTCAAAACTGAATTCATGTTCGCCTGAACGGCGAACAACAATACATACAGCGGAAAGATCAATACGACGATCTTTGCCGCTAATACTCTATCTATCTCCGGATGGAGATAGAATAGGTACACTAGAATGCAGAAATACGCTACATCTAGTGTGCTTAATAACACGAAGCTCGCAAAGTAGCTAATTTTGTGTGTTAGCCACTTATTGAACTCCATCATTGTAGCGCTCATTAGACTAATGAACGCGATAAACCCAACCGAGAACTCACCATAAAGGTGAGACTCAAATGGTTGAATTATTTGGAAAGCTAAGCTTCCCAGAATAACTATCTTTATTCTTAATGTTAAGAATAAAGACTTCAATACTTCCATCTTCATCTTTTCTCCTTTGATTTTTTTGCTATTTTAGATATCTCATAAGCCTTTACCAGTTCTAAAAAAAACTTCGATTTTCTTAACAAAGATTTTCTTAACAAACGAAGAAAATTCATAAGAATAAAATACAAATAAATACAAAAATATTTAATTAAGGAGTATTAATGGGTTTTGATTTACTCGATATAAATAAATTTATTAAAGAAAAGGATGCTAAAGAAGTAACATCCGAAAAAACATTTTTATTTACAAAAGGCGATTTTATTCCAGATCCAAATGGTTTATATAGTCCACAGATCTTCGAAGGAACTGGTATTAAAGGACAACGGGATAAATACGGATACATATCTTTAAAAAATACAATTATGCATCCATTAATTTATAAGAATCTAAAAAAGATTGCTACAATTTTTTATTATGTAGCAACTTCTGAAAAACACGTTGAAATTATTGATGGTGAACTTATAGAAACACCACCAGAAAACGGTGGTAAAACTGGATTAGACTTTCTAATAAATAATTGGAAAAAAATTAATTTAGATAAATACAAGAAAGAAACGAATGAATTCTTTATTGAGTTTCTAAAGAAAGTTCAAGAAAAATTAATTTTTATTAATAAACTTCCAGTTATTCCAGTACTTTATCGACCTTATACTTTTGAACACGGACGAGTAATTGAAGATGAAATTACTGAAAAGTATAAAAAAATTTTATTAGAATACAAAAAAACTATGGGAGGTCTTTCCGGTCAGCCTTTGAATTCGTTGAATTCTAAAAATTTAACTGCGTCTGAAGATGCAGTTAGTTTAACTGGAAGAAGATCTACTATATCTAACATTGATAACCCATTAGGTATTTCTGATGATAATGGATTAGAATTATTAAATTCATTTATTCAGAATAATGTAAATTCTTCAGAAAAAGTTCAAAAATACGTTCAGGATCTATATGATTATTTTATTTCTAAATTAGAGAAAAAAGAAGGTTTCTTTAGAAGTAATTTAGTAGGTAAAAGATTAGATAATGTATCAAGATTAGTTGCTAATGCTCGTCCAGATATACCAGTAGATTGCGTAGGTATTCCTTGGCATGTATTAATTAATATTTTTGATTATTACGTATTAGCTGAGTTAGAGCATAATAAAGATGTCGCTGAAAAACTTGGTCTTGCTGACATTAGTACAGTAGACTTTGGAAAACACATCTATTATATCTATAAAAACTGTGATATTTATTGCAAGTCGTTTCCTGAAAGACAACAGATATGGATAGAATTACTTACAGAAATCTTTGATAAACATGATTATCTTAGAGTAGTATTTAAACGGGATCCAGGTTGGTCAGCGAATTCATTCTGGTCAGTAAAACCATTAATCTTAAAAGGATGTTCGTATTACATTGTTGTAAATTCATTTTATTACAAACCACTTGGTGGAGATAGTTTTAATACTAATATTCTAATTAAAGAATCTACTCAAAAATCTATTACTAAAGATTTAATTTTATCAAAGGATCCAAAAAAGATCCAAAAAAGATATACGTTAGAATTTCCAGTAGCTAATGAAGCAAAAACATTAAAAAATTATTACGAAAAAAATAAAAAGGAGAAATAATGGCTAGAGCACCTAAAACAACAAGACGAAAAAGAAAAAATCAAGAAGAATTACAAACAGCACAAAATACTCAAGATGTACAAACAACGTTAAACGAAGAAGGATCTTTAAAAGATCCAAACAAGTTAACTGATTTAACGGAACCGACAGATTTAAAAGATCAATCTAATTTAACTGATTTAACTGAGCCAACAGTTGAAATCGATAATGAATCTAAAAATGAATCTTTAAAAGATCTAACTGAGCCTACTATATCTACTGGCGAAACAACTGAGCCAACAGTTGAAAATGTATCTCAAGAAGATCCAACTGCAGAAGAGCTTAAAGAAACTTCAGAAAAAGAAATTTTAGAAGAAGCTAAAGAAGAAGCTAAAGAAGATACCAAATCTGCAAAAAAACGTAATACTAAAAAGCGATCTAAAAAAGATTCTGAGGTTGAAGTCGCTCAATCCAATCAATCTAATCAGATCAATCAAGAATCTAAAAAAGATCGAAAAAAGATCTCTTTTTTAGATAAAGTAAAAATGGCTGCAAGAAATGAATTATCGGAAACCGAAAAATTAAAACAAGAATTAATTAAAAAATCAGTTTCTGATGTTTTAACTCAAGAATATCAAAATACCGTTTATGTATCTAAAGCAGATCAAAATAAAATAAAAGATAAACATGTTACTTATAATATGTCAGATCTTGGATTTTAATATTAAAAAGGAGAATGTATGTATTTAGCGTTAATGATCGAAGAATCATTTAATGAATTTCTTCAAAAAAATAATCTTCCTCAAACTACTTTAGAAGAAACCCACTATTTAAAAACCGGAAAAAATCCTGGTTCTTTTAATTTAATTGAAGAAGGAGCTTTAGCTCGAGGAGCTGGGCTTGGGGCTCTTGTAGGTACTGCTGCGGTAGGAACTGCTCTTGGTATGGATCATAGTCACATGCATGACATGCGCGACGCTTACGATTTCGCTCATAATGATGAAACTGGATTAGAAAATTCAAAAATAAATCAAGGGATTAAAGATGCTTTAAAATCAGATAATGAAACTGAATTTAAAGACAATAATGGAGAAGCTCCAAAAGATAAACCAGATTTAATTGATTCTGCGGAAGAAAGAAAGAAAATCGATGAATTCGTGAAAAACTGGAATGCGGAACATAAAGACCATCCATTGTCGACTAACGACATTATTAGTAAATACAATATGACTCAAAATAAAGAATTTACTCAACTTCAAAGCAGAATCGATAATGCAGATTTAAATAAATCTAAAGCATTCCAATCTAATTGGGATAGTCTAAAACAAGGCGTTGGTAATCTTTGGAGTGGTTCTAAAGAAGGGCTTAACGATAAAGCGCTTGGAGCATTAAAAGTTGGTGGAGCAGCAATTGGTGGTGGAGCAGCAATTGGTGCAACATTAGGTGGAATTCTTGGAAATAATAGAAGATAATAGAAGATAATATAAAATAAAAATAAAAATTTTATAAAAGGAAGCGAATATGGCTTATGTTTTTAAAAAAGACAAAAACGGTAAATTAAAATTGATTAAACCATCAACCTCGGCTACCTCAACGACCGACAAAAGTGATCTTTTAAAGATCACTAATTCTCATAATTCTCATACTTCACTCAAAAGAACAATTGAGGAAAATTCATCTGCTATTTTAGAAGTTCCTATAGAAAAAGAAACCGAAAAATTTATCGAGACTCGAGACTGGGTAATTCCAAAAAAATTCATGATGCCAGATTGGGTAGAAAAAAATTTAAAAGACTTTAAAGATCAAGCAAGAGAAATTATCTCAAACGCAGACGAATCTTCTATAGATTCAATTAATCCTAAAATTAAAAAATTAATTGAAGAATTAATTCTTGATAATAAAGTTAAACCTAAGTATCCTTTAAATAAAAAGACTCTTGGAAAATTATCGAATGAAATGTGGAAAGTCTTCGGTGAAGATGAATTCATGTATCGATATTGGATACTACAAGAAGCTGGATTTTTTCTAAGTACTTTTAAACCATCTGGATTTGAACCTGAGGCTCTACAATTACCTGAAAAATTCGTTAAAAGAAAAGACGCATTATTAAAAGAATTTGAAAAACGAGTTAAAGAACACGGTAAAGATAAAGCGGTAGCTTGGATTGATAAAGAATTTAATAATTTAACCAACGAGGTAATCGATTACTGGGAAGAAAAAGGTATTAACGTTGTAGATATGATTAGATCAGGAGCAAGAGGTGGTCCAGCGGATATTAGAAAAATGCTTGTTGCTGTTGGGTTAAGTATTGATAGTTCAGGAAAACCAAACGACGTTATTATGACGTCACAAATCGAAGGTTTATCTCAAACTCAATTCTTTCATTATTCTTCACAAGCAATTATGGCATTATATGCAAAATCTTCAGAAACTGCTGTTCCAGGTTATCTTGCAAGAAAATTAAGTACAGTTGCGGACGCGGTAAATCTTTCAGAAGTTGAAGATTGTAAAACGAAGAGATTTTTGGAAGTAACAGTTCTTGATTCAGATGTTCTTAATGCGTTAGATGGTAGAGTATTGCATACAGGTAAAGTTATTGATTCTGAAAAAGATACTAATTTAATTGGTAAAAAAATTAAAATTAGATCGCCTTTATATTGTAAGGCAACTGATGGTATATGCGCTACATGTTATAATAAAAAAATTATTCAGAAAATGAATTGGCAGCCTGGAGAAAAAATTGGGTTGCATGCAGCTACAACTCTTGGAGATCAAGCATTAGTAAACTTAACACTTAAAAAATCTCATGTTGGTCTTTCATTAAATATGGAAACCGTAGATTTAGAAAAAGATATTTTTCAATTCGCAGAGTGATCTTTTTTAGATCACTCTCTAGCTTTTTTTGTCATTAGATAATTTTTCCTGAAAACTCGTGATCTTAAAACGTTGAGCTTCATTAGATATCTAAAGATATATACGAGTTCTAAAATTTATAAAACCGTTTTAGAACTCGTATATATCCTTAGCATCGAAAAAAGATGCTACTTGAAAAATCAAAGTTTTTCTTTTTCATTTTTTAAAAAATTGAATTTTTTAAACGAAGCCAAAAAAGGATTTTTTATGAGCGCGGCAAGCACAACGAGAGTGATAAATTTAAACAGATCAATCTTTTATCTTAATCAATCTTGTGTAAAAGAAATTCATGAATCTTCAATGTTAATTGAAGAAATTTCAAGTAAAGAAATAATTTCAAAAATAAGATCATTTATGCCTAATTTAGATAATAAAATTGCTAAGCAATTTAATAATATATATAGAATTTTATCTAATGCGTTAGCATCTAAAAAAGATCTTGAAAGAATAAAAAAGATCAATGATGAGCAAATGAAAGCCATCGAAAAATATTTAAAAAAGAATGGTATAAATACTAAAAAATTAAAAGATAGACTTAAAGAGAAAAAACAATTAACTCCAACCGATTTAGATTTAATCATCGAGATGGGATTAATTGAATTAAAACACACAACTGCGAAAGATTTTATTGAAGTCGTAGCTTTCGTTTTAGTAGCTTTTATTTTAAATACTTTTATTATTTATTCTATACTTGATCTTATATTTTTCATCAATCCATTGGCTAATTATAGTCAAGCTATGATGGTAGCTGTTTCAATTGGAGCAGTACTTTCAGCACCATTCGTTGAAGAAGCTGGTAAACGAGTAAGTATTGAAAGAAAAAAAGGTTTACTGTATATTATAGGTTTTAATATTGCTGAATATACTTCTTATGTTTCTGCAGCTGCAGGAGCAGGTCTTGGATACATGATAATTATGATGATTGTTCGATTGTTACCGGTTGCAATGCATTTCTCAAATTATAGTATTCATCAAAAAGGTGATATTGATCAAAAAATAGCAGATAAGTATAAAATTTCTACTGAAAGAGATTTCAGACAAGACGCTCAACGAATAGCAATGACAATACATAGATTTTGGAATATTGGATTAATATTTTTAGCTCCACTTGCAGGTTGGGCAAATTCTTATTTTAGCAATAAATTTCCTGTGAAAAAAATTGAAGAAAAAATTGAACCAAGATCATATTTAAACGAAATTCAAAAATTCTTTAAAGAAAAATCTAAAACTTTAAAATACATTAATGCTAAAAAAGTAATCGAAAAAAATATCAAAAAAAATATCAAAAAGGATAAATAATGGCTTTAAAAACTTCATATATTGAATTAAATAAAGATTATCAAATAATTTTAGATAACTCTGGGCAAAATTCCTCAGCAGATAATTTTATTCAAGTTAATCATGGAACAGCAGAATTGTTCTTTGATACCGATACTCCAAGTTCATCTTCGATTGGATTAAGATGGTCCGCTGGAGCTCGAATTTTATTCGTGCCTCAAGGATCAAAATTATATGGAAGACTTTGGAAAAATTCCGATAGCTGTAGCGTAATCGTGAACAAAGACTCTTAAAGGATAAAATATGGCTAATAAAAATTATACAGTTGGCCTTGATAAAAAATATTTAGATCTAGTTGACGCAGATCTAACTCCAGAAAATCAAAGATTTTTAAATGATTACGTTGCTAAAAAATTAAGAATGATAGATAACACTATCATCGCAAATCATCTTAAAAAAATGGATCAAGAAGCTTCTCATTATAAAAATCTTGATAACTTTGAAAAACAAGAGATAATTAATTCCGAAAGATGGAAAAATCCATTGATCGGTGCAACTATTGGAGGAGCTCTTGGTTTTGGACTTACTGATGTAATCAGTGGAAATCCTACGACCGATGGAATATTTGGCGCTCTTGGGTTAGGAGTTGGAGCTTATCAAGGTAAGAAATATACTGATTTTAAATTAAAAAGGCAAGGATTGATAAAATGAAACGAAGAAATTATTTTAATTATTTAAAAGGATCTGCAAAAGATCTTTTAGAAGAAAATGATCGTTATCGAGCGTTCTATCCCACTTCCACTGCCGCTGCCGCTCCACAAAGATCAATTTGGTCGGATATGAAAAACGGCGCAAAAAATCTTGGGAATAGCATAGTAAATTCTGCTAGTAAATTTGGATCTAAAATAACTAATGACCCAAAAATTGCTGCAGCTACAGGAGCAGCGATAGGTGGAGCTCTTCATCTTTACGATGTTCATGATGCAAAATCTGATTTATCTGATCTTATGGGCAAAAATTTTGATGCAGAAAAAATTAATAAAGATACATTCAATAGCAATTATGAGCAATACAAAGATCTTTATAATAAAGAAGGTATTAATAAATTTGATGCGAATAACGATGGATACTTAGATAAAAACGAACTTCATAAACTTTATAATACATATAAAAATGATACAAGTTGGTTCCCGTGGTGGAATGATGCAGATGATAAAATCAGTGCGGCTAAAGAATATTATGATTATATTCAAAAAACTCCAGCAATGGATTTTAATAAAGATGGAATTGTAGATTCTAATGACACTAAAGCAATGAAAGATGTTGATCGTGTCGTTAATAGTAGTTTACCTGCGAACTTAATGGGTGGTGCTGCAATTGGAGGAGCTCTTGGATATGGAACTAATAAACTTAATTCAAAACTTAATTCAAAATTTGGAGGACATTCATGAAAAATATAAAAAAGACAAGAACGCTTAATTATTTAAATGAGGCATCTAATAGAGATCTTTCAATTGCTTTAACTGGATTAGGTTTTGGAATTGGTGGAGCCGCTCTTGGCGACTCAATATATGATGCTCACTTAGATCATTATAATTCCGAATTCCAAAAACAATTTTCCGATATTAATGCCACCAAAGATCAATTATTGAATGAAAAATTTGGTGATCCTGAAAATAATAAAGAAGCTCTTCAATCATATCAAGATCAATACAATAAAATAAAATTTGCTGATTTTAATAAAGATGGTTTCGTTGATGAACGAGAATACAACAAAGCACTTGAAAATTATAAAAATTATATTAACAGCGGAGGTAATAATCCATTCTCTGATAATTATAAAAATTTAGATTATAAACCAGATACAGTAAAACAATTAAATACTTATAAAAATTTATTACATGATAAAGATTTTGTATCTAAATTCGATGTAAATCAAGATGGAACATTTAACGCAAGAGAATTACAGTTATTGAAAAAACTTCCAGAGTATCAAGACAGAATGAATTCTTTTGAATATCAACCATATTTATATGGAACTGCTGGAGCAATAGCGGGAATGAAATTAATGGATGCTGCGACTAGAGGCGAAAGTTCTGATAAAGATCGAATAAATTTTCCAAGTAATAGATTTGCTCCGTTTGGTGCTCCAAAAAGACCAAACGAATCTCAAGAAATCGTAGATAAAGTTCCACTACCACCGATAGTAAAATAAAAAATTATATAAAATTTAAATCAAAGGAAAATCGATGTTATCGAAAGACAAATTTAATAAATATTTAAAAATTGAAAATAATACTGTAATTGCAAAAGCACCTATCCGAATCGATCTTGATCTTTCAGAATACAAAAATATATCGGAAGAATTTGATACGGATAATGATTCTGGAATTGCAGAGACTGCTAATGGAGTTTATGAGATTCCAGGATTTTTTACTTTAGAAATTCTTGATAATGATAAGAATATCGTTGATAGTATTCAATTCTTTTTCCCATACAACGTATACTTATTAGGATCAAATAATTCTGAAATTAGTAGTACAAGATTTTTAATGGAATACGAAGAAGGGGATTCAATATTCTTCGCGAAATTTAAAAAACAAGAAACTGATATTAGAATTCTTGACAAATTATTTGAAAACGGGATAAAATATCTTAGTACAAGAATGGATTTCTTAATTTATAATATTTGGAAACAAGTTGAACCAACGATTAACGTTCCTTGGCATCACTTTGAAGTAATTGTTTCTCAATTGTATGGTAAAAGAGTTGAAGGAGGACATTACGTTCCTTTACGATTAACTAACGAAGAGTATTCTAAAAAATATGCTTTAAATACTAAACAAGCAGCGCACTATTTTGGAGAATCAAGTGGATTCTTATATGGATATAGTAATGATGCGTTATTGACTAGTGTTTCTAAAGATAAAACAGTTCCGAAAAAATATAGACCAGATTATTATATGGAAAAATTAATTGCCGGAGAAGTTAATGAAGTTTAAAAACTTATAAAGTTTAAAAGTGATCTAAAAAAGATCACTTTTAATTTTTTTTGTCTTTAGCAAAATTTTAGCGAAGTTCTATCGAAGTCAATAAAAAAACTTTTGAAAACTTGAGTTTCCAGAACGTTGAGCTTCTATAGATATCTAAAGATATATAGCAGTTCTAAAAATTTTAGAACTGCTTTTATATCGCTTGTATCTAAAAAAGATGCTACGTGGAAAATCAAAGTTTTTCAAGTTTTAAATTTAAAAAAATACAAAGAAAGAAAAAGAAAGAAAATTAAAAGGATAGTTAAATGAAATTAGATCAATTATTAATGAAACAAAAAACATCTTTGAAAGACTCAGCATTTCCAGCTTTATTCGCTGGCGACGAAATTACTATAAGTTATTTACCTGAGATCGGAGCATCCGGAATAAATTTTATTAATAAATTAAGAAAGAAAAATATTTTCAATGAAGTTCTTATTTATCCATATTATACCCTTGGAGCGAAAAAAATTATTTCTAAAGATTACATTGCAGATTTTAAAAAATTAAATCCAAATATAAAGACTGTTTATAAATTTAAAACTTTCATGAAAAACAGAGCAAACGTGATCGATCTAACTCCACTGATGGATCTTTTTTCGATCCTAATCAATCAGCAGCCAAAATTTAAAGTTTTAAATGAAACGATTGATGCTATAAATAATTATTTTACTGAGAATGTATCTTCCCAAGATCCTACTGGAGAAAAACATTTTATTTTCGTGGATTGTAATTCTAAAAGCAATTTTAATTTCTTAGATTCTATTTATAGATTATTTAGAAAAAAAGCTTTCAAACTCAATCATGATCTTTTAAAGATCAAAGGTTTATTTGTAATAGCTTTAAACGAATCTGAAGAATTTGATATTTATCCATTAATCCATAAAAAAGAAAAACATTTAATCTTTCGACCTGATATTTATAGATTAATCAAAAAAGATCTTACTGGGATCGAAGAAGAAGAAATAAACGAATTCGTTGATTCATATGAAAAAATCAATGAAGCTAGAAATAATATTTTAAACATTACTGATAAACTTTTAAATAAAATTGGGAAAGGATCTGCAAAAGATTCGAAAGAGACTGCAGACTTTCTAAATCAATTAGGAAATGCTAAAGAAAGATTTGAAAACTACATCGATTTAATTTATCAAGAATTATCAAGTAATGATATTCCTGGAAATGATTATATAGAAAAACTTCATCGTTTATTTCCGAAAGACACGACGGATCCAAAAAAGATCCAAAAGATTGAAAAATTAATTTCTTACATAGATGATCTTAATAAGATCTATAATGGATCAATTAAAATAAAAAAAGATTTAATTAATAAATCTGCTGATATTTATTATGATCCAATGGAGATCGTTAAGTTAGATGAAATTTCTGTTTATAATAAGCAGAAAACAGAATTCGATGAAGTGCTAGATAAATCAATGTTTGATTTAATTAAAAGTATTGAGCGAGATAAAGATGCAGGAATTGAAGTTCTTGATATTAAAGTAGAAGTTCAAGACACTAATAAAAGTAGATTTAAAAAATACAAAGTTAAATTAAAGAATACTAAGTTCGGTAAAAAAACTCCATACGAAATAGAATTTCTTACTCCGTATCCTATCAAAGGAAAATATTTAAAAATAGGTGGAGTAAGATACATAATGTTAAATCAATTTATGGCTAAACCTATTTTAAAAATTAAGCCTAACATTGTAAGATTATATACTCACTTCAGTACTTTCTCAGTAACTTTAAAAACTCATAAATATAATAATACTCAAGATTTCCACGAGATCTTAATGAAAGTTACTTCTAGTATAAAAGGATCTAAAATAGATTACGTCGAATCTACTAACAATGATCCGCGCGAAAAATATAAATTTTATATCGATAGAACTTTTATAGATAAAACTATAGAATTATAAATTAATCATAAAGGACAAAATATGATCAAAAAAGATACGTCTGATGCTACATTAAAATTAAAATCTGCAAAATTTTATATAGATTTTCATAATGAAAAAAATAATAAATTATTTTTTTATGAAGTTTATTCTAAGAAAAAAGGAACTGCTGGAGCAGAGCGTCTCGAATACGCTTATATGACTCCAGACGACGAAGTGATCTTTTACAAACCCATCGATGATATCGAAGAGCATGAAATACCAAAGAAAGATCTTCGAGAGTTTCTTCTTGGTAGAATTAATAGCATAGCGATGTTAAAATTAGGAGCTAGAGTTGATATTAAATCAAAATCTTCTAAACCTACTTTTAAAATTAAAGCGTTGAGCAATGAACCCGAAGTAATTCTTTTTGCTAGTATTATTTTAGGATTAAGACCTGCGCTAGATTTCATGGGAATAAAGTATAGTTTTAATAAGACTAAAGAAGGTTATAAATCTATAAAACTATCCACTCAAGATGGTAAAACTAAATATTTTAATATTTATGCTAACTCTTTATACGATGAATACGTTTTAAATGGAATGTCTTCTTTTATTAAGAAAATTGAATTCACTGAAGAAAATTTATCTTCTAAAGATGTATTCATAACTTATTTCGATAATCGTTTTGGTAAAGGTTTATTTAATTCTTATAATCAAAAGTTAGTATCTTTTATAGATACAACGACTGAGCAAATTTTAAGATCGTATGGTTATAGTACGGATCCATTAAAATTATTATGTATAACTATGCCTAAGAAAATACTAAACGAAGCAGTCGATGATATCGATAATCTTGAAAATAAAAGAATTAGAATGGCTGAAAGTATTGCTCACTCAGCTTATAATGCAGTTTCGCAAGCTCTTGTAAAATTCAAGAAAGAATCTAAATTAGATAACGTTAAATTACATATTCAAAAAGATTATATTATTAATAATCTTATTAACACTGGTATGGTTCAATGGAGTAATCCAGTTAACCCATTAGAAGAATTAACTACTTCTGCAAAAATTACTAAAACTGGGGTTGGGAATCCATTAAAAGAACAGATCACTATAGACAAAAGGGATCTTAATGAAAGTTATTTTGGAGTTGTATCTGCGACACATACTAATGAGTACGGTGGAATAGGTTTAAACCAAACTCTCGTAAATAAAATGATGATCAAAGATAGATTCGGAAGTATTTTAATTAAAAAATTCCAAGATACTAATCCTTTTGAAATACTAAGTCCAATTGAAAGTATTGCTCCATTTATGGATACAGATGATACTACTAGAAAAGTTATGGGGAATCAGCAAACCTCACAATTCATTCAAGTTAAAAATCCAGATGTTCCTCTTGTTCAAACTGGTTTTGAAGCTTATATACCTTATATAGTATCTGATAGATTTGCAATGAAAGCTAAAAAACCTGGAACTGTTAAATTAGAAAAAGACTATATTATAATGAAATACAATGATGGTTCTGAAGAAATCTTTAGTACTAAACCCACTAAAGCGAGAACTAAAAGAGGTCTTTATATTCCAATTGAATATAACGTTCTTGTAAAAGATGGTCAAAAAGTAAAAGAAGGAGAAATCCTTGCAGCAACTAATTCTTTAAAACACGGAAAATTAGGTATAGGAAAAAATTTAGTAGTCGCAGAAATGTCTTATCGAGGTATGAATTACGAAGATGGTTGGGTAATATGCGAAGACCTTAAAGAAAAATATCAAAGTTCTTTATATGAAAAAATTACTATAATTATTCCAGAAGGTGCTAAGATTCAAGATTTTAATATTGAATTAAATAAAAACACTAAACCTGGAGAAAAATTAATTTCGTATGTTACAAACGCAACTGAGTCTTTAGAATTCGATGAAGAAAATAGTATTACTGATGAAAATACTGATGATTTAAGTACAGGTAAAGAGATTAGAGGTAATACAGTAACTTACTATAGTATCGGTGGACAAATTGCAGATTTTGTAATAAAATTAAATTCTACTAAAATTGATAAAAAAATTATAGAAAAATTTAAATTTCAAAATTCAGAAATTGAAAAAAAATTAAAGATTTGCGAAAAACTCAAAAATGAAATTAATAAATTAGATTGTAGAGATAACATTGAACATCTTGAAGCTCTTGAAGTTGGTGGACATAAAGCAAATAAAATGGAGCCAGAAGGAGCGATTATTGAAGTCTATATCGAAACAGAAAATCCAATCAGAAACGGATCAAAATTTACTTTAGCGAGTACTGGTGGTAAAGGTACTGTACAATACATTATTGATAAAGATAAAAAACCTTATACAAAAGAAACTGGATTAGAAATTGATTTTATTGCGACTCCGTTGTCAATCATTTCAAGAAAAAACCCAAGTATTATTTTACAATTGTATCTTGGAAAAGTAATTTATTTTCTAAATAAAAAAGTTGAAGAATTAGCTAAAGAAAATAAAATTTCTTCGGTTAGAACTTTAATTACTAAAGTATTTGAAAGAATTGATAAATCAGATGATAAAGTTTATCTAAATCAATTAAAAGGATTCTTAAAAAATAAAGATGATTTTCTTAAAAAATATATTTTAAAACATGATCCTTTAAATAACCCAGCTTTCCCAGCAATTATGCCTCCATTCGGAAGTAAATTAAGTACGAAAGATATCGAAGATGCTGCAGATATTCTTGGAATTCCTTTACAAGAACATGTAATAATTCCAGAAGAAGATAATAAAGAGACTAAATATAAAGTTACTGTTGGAATTATGCCAGTATTTTATTTAGAACATTTTCCAAAAGCTATGTCAGGGGTAAGAGGAAGTATTAATGTTAAAAATCAATTAACGACTGGACAAGGTCGTGCCGGAACTAAAGAAGGAAACGGAGCAATTAAACTTGGTTTATATGATATGTTTTCCGTTACATCAAGACGAGCAAATAAGTTCATTAAAGAAATGTGGGCAGTAAAATCAGATGATTACGAAGCGAAAAAAGAACTTCGAAAGAAAATCATTAAATCAGCCGAAACTGGCGAAGAAATAAATGTTTCTGATATTGAAGTAAAACCAGAAGATATTACTACCAAAAAATTGATTGAAGCATATTTTTATGGAGCATGTTTGCAGCCACGTTTCTAAATTATAAGTATTTAGAAGATTTAGAAGGAGTCGACAATGAAAAAAATGACTAAATTTTTATCAGTGATCTTTTTAGGATCACTTTTTTTAAATCCACTTTCAGCCAATGATTATAATGATTATAATGATTATAATGATTGTAATGATTGTTTTGAATTTAACGATGGAATCGCTATTCCTACAAATCCTATATTAAAAAATAGACTATCGACAAAAATTAGCAATAAAGAATTTTATATCAATGTGCTAAACACTTGTCCAGGTTTAACATCAAATGAAAAAATTTATTTTGAATTAAACAGAACGAGAATTGATAGTAAAACTGGAAATTGTTATACGGAAAGTAAAATTGTATCTATCGAAGATCCAACGATTCGTCTTTTTTTGCCAGAGAATGTTTTAAAATTAAAAGTTAAAGATAGTTGGAATATCGCAAAAATTTCGATCGATTACAATTTAAGACAAATGATTTATCCATTCAAAATAGTATCTAAAAAAGATTCTTCTGATACTTTTGCGGTAAGACCTGATCATTTTCGAATAAAAGTTTTTAAATCTTCAGCGTCTGATCCAACCGTATCATCTACATCATCCACATCATCTATACCATCTATACCAGCGGGAAATTTTATTTCACTTAAAATAGAAGCATTAGATTATCAAGGGAATGTTGTGACGTACGATAAATCTACAGATGATTATTTAACTATAGAACTTTCTCCTGGAAATAAAATACAATTTATTCCTTATAATATAAAAAACGGGCAAGGTTTAATAAGAATGATGTTTTCTTTATCTGCAGAAGATCAAGAAATTAAATTAATAGATGAAACTTTTTCTAATATAGATATAAACGATTCTTTAGAAGATCAACGATATTTTGAAGGAAAAGTTAATTTACGAATCTCAGAAAGATTCAAATCTTGGTGTGGAACTGGAACTGGTGAGAAAGAAAACGATCCAAATAAAAATACAGTTCAGCCTAATATAAGAAATAATGTAAATAAAAATTTACAATACCATAAAATGCAATGGTAAAAAATGGTAAAAACGATAAAAATGGTATATTAAATTAAGGATTTAATAATGATTATTACACACAATTATTATATTGATTTTTTTAAAGCCTTTAATCAGTTTCTTAAAAAGATTCTTGATCCTCGCGCTTTAAAAGACGGTAGAGGTATTCAAAAAATTGAATACTCTATCGCATCTAAAACACTTCTGAGTCATAAATTATATGGAAATGAATCTTTTGAATATCCAAATTTAATTATTGATCTTCAAGATATCCATGCTGACGAAGGTGTAAGTACAATTAAAAATAATGCTTATGGTTTAATTGATAATATTAATACGGTTTATCTCGCGGATAATCTTGATAAGAATCAGTTTATTAAAGCAGAAATGAAAAAATATATTCTTAATTTTAATATTACTATTAATTTAGAAGAATCTGCTGATATGTTAAATTTTTATCATTTAATTACGAATCATGTTCCTGTTAATTTTACATTCGTGGATTTTTCATTCTTTTATGGAATAGACATTACTGAGTTTGTAAATGATGGGAATTGGGATTTTGATAATGATAATATTTTTAACGTATTTAAACAACCTGATCCAACAGAGAGAGATAAAGAGTATTATTATTCTTATTTAAAAACTCAACCAGAATTAGAATTAACTGGAATTTCTAAAAATGAAGATAAAGAAGGAATGAAGTACAGTATTCAAATGAATTTTCTTGCATCGTTCTTAATTCCTTCTTATATTTACGGAACGAATTTTATTAACATTGAAAGAATTGTTCTTCAAATAGATACTACTGATAAAGATGATTATCCTATCATCACTGACACAGAAAATATATTTAGTACAAATAAAATTAAAAAAGGATCTTTTTTAGATCCTAATAGTTTTATTTTAAATGAGGAAAACGAATCTTTTGATATAATTTTGAAAAATGAAGCTAGCGATGAAGAAACTTTAAATTCATTAAAACAATTTAATTATATTTTAAAACTCGAACCTGATCTTTTGGAGATCTTTTCTCAAAAAACTCCACATAAGACAGAGAAAAGATTAAATCTTTATTTAGAGAATTTTGAAATTGTATCTGAAGAAGATAAAACAATACTGAGAATCACTAAAGAATCTCAAAAGACGCATTTTTCTTTATTAGAAGATTTTTTTATAAATTATATAAACTATATAAAAAATGAGGAGAGCGAATCTTCTCAATTTTACAACTTTCAATTATTTTATGCGGAGAAGTGATCTTTTTTAGATCACTTTTTAACCAACTATAAAATTCTAGAAAATTAATTAAGGAGATTTAAATGTCAAAATATTCTGAAATCTTAGGGCAACTTATTAATGAAAATATAAGCAAAGCTCATGATTATATCACAAATCAATTAATTATGGAACATCTTTTAAAAACTGGTAAAGTTACAATTGAAGAAGCTCAATTATTCAATCAAATGACGTATTCAGTGCTTTATGAAAGTTCTCATTTAATGGTACCAACAGTTGAAGAAATTCAAGAAGCGATGATGCCACCTGCGCCAGCTCAAATGGGTGCGCCAGCTCCAGGAGCAGCAGGAGAGGAACCAGTTCCAGCAATGAACGAAGCGCCAGCTCCAGCTCCAGCAGATGGAATTCCAAATGAGGGAGAACCAAGTCCTCAAGAAATTCAAGCTGCAATCGATGGTGGAGAAGCTCCAGCAGGTTTAAAAACATTAGTTGATCCAGAAACAGGAGAAAAATTTCAATTTGATCCAACAAGCGGATCTGTAATGCCTGAAGCTAAAGACGACATGCCAGTACCAGGAGATACAATGGGAGATTCTGCAGAACCAGTTCCAGCCCCAGAAGCAGAACCAGCAGCTCCAACAGATGAACCAGCAGCTCCAACTGATCAAGCAGGTTTACCTAAAAAAGACGTAAGTGCTAGCGAAGGAAATGTTGAAGAATCTACTGCTGCAGAAGCTACAGCAGCTACTGCGGAAGAATCTAAAAAAGATCAAAATATTGAAGAATCTGCGAATGTAGACGCTTCTGCAAAAGAAGAAGCAAAAGAAGAAGCAAAAGAAGAAGCAAAAGAAGAAGCAAAAGAAGAATTAAATGAAAATGAATTACTAGTTCAATCATTAATGAATCTTATAAAATAAGATAAAATAATATTTTTAAAAGGATTAAATTATGGAAAACAATCCTACTATAGTAGATAAGGTACTTTCGAAGATTATCTTCGAAAACCTTATTAAAAACGGAAAAGTTACTTTAGAAGAAGCTCAAATCATCAATGAAGCAATTATCGAAATCGTTGATAGATATAATCATACTATTATTGAAGAAACTGCAAAAATCAATACTTTAATGAATGTTCAAAATTCTCAGCCTCAGCAACCTCAACAACCTCAAATTAATGAAGCTGAAATGAATAGAATACTTCAAAGTATTGAGGAAGCAGCAATCGAAGCTACACAAAACAATCAAAAAATTATTGAAGAATCTGAAGAAATGTCAATTGCAGAAAAACTTGCATCTAAAGTTTTAAAATAATTTTTAAAAAAATAAAAATCAAATTAAGGAGTACTAATGAATTACTTTGAAAGAGTAAAATTACATGAAATTTGCGAAAGTGTAAAAGAAACTTATCTTTTAAATAGCATCGAAGAAAATGCTAATGAAATCGAAGTTCTAAGAACTAAAAAATTCTTAACTGAAACATTTAATACAATTGAAAAATTATTAATTGAAGAAGCAATTGCTGATGGTGTAAAAAAAGCAGCAATTATTGGAGCAGCAGGGTTAGCTGGAACAGCTGCAGGTTATGAACTTGGTCATGCTGCTGATGCAGGGGAATTAGCAGCGGGAAAGTAATTGATCCAGCTGCCCCAGAAGAAGTTGTAGTTGATAAAAATTTAATTACTGCAGATGACGTTGAAAAGCGAGAGATGAATGCTTTTGCGTTATCTGACTTATACAAACTTGCTCAGCAAAATCCTAATGCTGTTTTATATGGAGGAGCGTTAGGAACAGCTGGGTTAGCTTCTGGTGCAGTCGCTGCTCAAGCAATGAATTCTCAGAATCCAAGAAGTAGATAAAAATTATAAAAATATGGAGTTGTGATCTTTTTTAGATCGCTCTCCAGTTTTTTTGTCGTTAGAAAAAATTCTGAAAAAATTCTGAAAAAAATTATAAAAAACTTGAGATTCGCGGACGTTGCGCTTCTGTAGATATCTAAAGATATATAGCAGTTCTAAAATTATCAGAGTGGTTTTAGAACTCGTATATATCTTTGTGTATCCAAAATAGATGCTACATAGAAAATCAAGTTTTTCAATGTTTTCTTTTGATTGATTTTGATTAAGATTAATTTTAATTTTAATTTTAATTTTAATTAAATTTTATTTATAGCCAAAATCGATCTAACGAAGATAAAAATCTTTAATTTAAAAATAATATTATATACTAAGGAGAAATAATGAGTCTTTATACTTTAATTGAAGAAGCTTATAATTCTAAAGAAAAAGCTCTCGCGACAATGGGACTTGGTGCTCTTGGAGCAGGAGTAGCTGCATATCATGGTCATAGCGTTGATCAATTAGATAATTTGATAGATAAAGAAACTGGATTAACCGATTTAGAAGCGAATAACTTTAGAGCAGACGCTGCTTTATCAAAAGATGGAATACTAGGGAAAGTGAAAGGAGTTTTTGATTTATCTACTGGTAAATTAGATCCTCGAGAATTAGCTAAAGCTTATCAAACAGATCCAGATGTTAAAAATTTAATAGATGAAAAACTAGATCCTGAAAGCAAAAAATATATATTAAAAATTATGAATCTTCAAGATAAATTCAATGATCATCTTTTTCATATTGAGAATGATAAAAAAGAATTACCTGGGGTATTTAATGGTCATGCAAACGCAACTGCTTACGGAGCAGCAGGATTAATGGGTGGGGCAGCTCTTGGAGCAGCAGCGACATCAGATACGCTTAATCCTAAAAAAGAAACTAAGCAGTTAAAGAAAATTGAAAAAGATTATGAAAAAATTTTAAAAGATAAGCAAAAGCTAGCAGAAGAGCTTGAAAAAGAAAAAGCTTTACAATCGACTGTAAAAGATTATCATTTAGAGTCGACTCCAGCGCCTCCAGCGCCTCAAGCGCCTCAAGCTCAACCAGCGCCAGTTCAGATACCATTTCATCCAAACGTTCAATATTATTATGATCCATTAAATCCATATGGTTTACCAGCTCAATCTACACAACCTACCCAACCTATTCAACCTATTCAACCTATTCAACCTACTTTATTAAGATAACTTTTAAAGGAATTAATTATGAAAAACGAGAAAAAAGAAATGAATTTTAAACCAAAAAAATTTAGAGAAATCGAAGAAAGTTTTTTAAAAAATCTTGGATTATATGGTGGATTGGGAGCAGCAGGAGCTGCTGCTGCAATCTATGGAAACGATCATTGGGATCCGAATGCGACTCATACTGAAGTTGTTGAAAAAGTAAAACATGGAGTAGGCGCGACTGGGGATAAAGCTGCATGGGACGCGCATGTAAAAAAGGAAAATGAATTTATAAATAATGAAACAGCTTCCGATTTTAATAAATTAATGAAGGGTAATTTTAGTAATTCTAAGAACGATTACCAGGAATACCTAAAACAAACAGAGACTATCGATGATTTTAGAAAACTGACACCAGAACAGCAAAAACATTATATTCTTAGCTTAGCGGGATATGATTTCGATCATCCTGAAGCTTCTAAAAATACTTTAGCATTAAAGTTTGCTCAAGATTTTTATGCTCAAGAATTAGCTAAACAGTATCCTGAGGCTAAAAACCCTGAAATTTTTCAAACTATGGCTAAGAATTTCTTTGATAATAATAATACTAATGATACTTGGATGTTTAATAAAGATAATAAATTCGTTCAAGCTCAAGCAGGAGCTGAAAATTCATTCAACGATGCTTTAAAATTAAACAGTCCTAAAATTGATTTTAAAAATGATTGGACTACTTTTACTCAAAATAAAAATCAAGATTATATGAACATGGGAAGAATTTTATCAACAGTTGATGGAAATGGTAATGATAATGGCAACAATTTAGTAAATTTTGGAGATTTTATTAAAAAAGATGGAACGTTTGATTTCAATAAAGCTTCGCAATTTTATAATGGAGATGTTAATAAAGTTAAAGAATTATATAAAACATTTATCGATGCCGCTGATACTGACGCAGGCGATACGTTTTCAGGAGACAATATTAAAAATAAAAATCCTTACCCAAATCCGAATGGATTTTTTGATCATATTTCAAATTATTTTTCAAAAGGTAATATGCCTTTTAATAAAATTAATTCCATTGATGATTTAAAAGCTTGGAATGAAAAACTTTTAGAGACACAACCAAATGCTGCAAAAATATCAAATTATGATGCTGTTTATAGTGGATTTTTTAATCCTGATACTATGCATCCAGCTGGAACATTAAACAGTTCTCAAGGGACTGATCTTGATTCTAATTTAGATTTTTCAAAATTAACTTTAAAAAGCGATACTACGACACCGTCACCTGTAAAAACAGATTTTGATCAATTCAATAAAAAATATGAATCCTATAAACCATACGGAGACCAGGCAAATATTTTTATAAAAAACTGGAGTAATTCTACTGTCTTTGATGGACAAGGTAATGTAAAAGATACAGATTCTGTAGTTAATCCAAATGAAAAGTGGAGAGAATTTGATTATGATAAAAATGGTAAGATAGATGAAAAAGATTTTGAAGCTTTTAAAAAGTCGGACGAATATCATAAAAAATTAGAAGAATACAGAAACAAACATCATTCTGAATACGAAAAAAAATTTTTAGAAAATTATAAAGGCAAAATTCCCGAAAAATATAATCCGGGGCATGATGAAATAATCAAAGAAAAGAAAGAAGTAAAAGGTATTACTACTAAACCGATGGCTGGTCTTGTAGGAGCTGGAGCTGGACTTGCTGCAGCAGGTATAAGTTCTGCAATCGCTAACGCAGCAAAAAAACCTAATCATTCGCAGTTCCCAGCTCATCCAACGTATTCGCCGTATCCAGCATATCCTCATAGATAAAAGGAGGATTTAATGTTAAATTATTTACAAGAGCAATCTATAGGGCTTCAAGTTCTAAAATCAAAATTGGTTCCAGAAGAATCAAAAGAAGAATCTAAAAAAGATTCGAAAGAATCTTCTGGTCTTTTTAAGAAAACAGGTATCTTTACTGGATTAAGAGCTAGCGATAATTTTAGTAAAAATAAAGTAAAAGATGCGATAGATAAAACTTCAGAAGCCGCTTTCGATTCAATTGGAATGACCGAAAATAAACCTAAAAAAGATAATGAAAAATCTTTTGGTTACATTGCTGACAGCGCGTATCAAAAACTTCAAAAGATCGATGAAGTAATTAATATTTTTGAAACAACATTTCGCAATAACGTATTGACCGTCAAAGGAACTCATAAAAGAGGTTTACCGTATGTTTCTCTCACTAAAGAAAAAATGGCTAAAACTTACAAAAAACCTCGAGCGCATGCTACTGATCCTCTTGGGAAAGATCCAAAACAAGCTGCGATAGATTTAAGAAAAAATACAAGAGTTCTTCAAAAGATCAAACAAGGAACACAAAATGGCTAGTATTCTTGTTGGTGATATTGATACGACAATGATCAACGGAATTCCAAATGAATTAATTTTTAAAAATATATTAAATAATAATATTCAATTTTTTCAAGAAAACGAATTGAAAGCGTTAGATACTTTTAAGATCGATGAATCTTATAAATACCGTCCAGATAAAGTAGCTTTCGAATACTACGGAGAAGACGGCTATTATCCTCTCGTGCTTTACGCAAATAATATTGGATCAATTTTACAATTTAATCCAGAGATTATTGGAGATGAGATAAAATTATTAAAACCAGAATATGCATTAAAATTAATAATTGATTATAGGCATAAATAATATAATAAATAATATAATAAATAATATAATAAATAATATAATAAATAATATAATAAATAATATAATAAATAATATAATAAATAATATAATACATATATGCGAACAGACGCAGTCAATTAACTGACCTTACTGACCTTACTGACTACGTCAAAACGATTAAAAGGAGATTTAAATGTTATATCGAGAAATTAAAAGATTTCATCTCGAGAAAGTCCCGTTAAATCAAGAAACATTTGACGAATTAAAAAGAAGACTTTTTTTAGCTTTATCCAAATATAAAAGTTCTAAAAAAACAAGAATCGTTCATAAAATTATAGAAAATAATCTTTTTCAACTTTATTTTTTCAATAAAGATATTTCTGACGAAGTGATATTAATTTTTTCAGAGAATAATAAAATTACATTATTTCCTATAAATATTGATTTAATTGCAGATTACTCGCCTGATGATATAGTTCATATCGCGGACCAAATTATTTTAACTCATAGAAAATTAAAAGAAGAAAAAGAAGTTTTAAGCGCGCACCAAATATACAATATTGAAAAATTAAATAAAAAATTAGAAGATTTATATGAAAGATATTTAGACGCTTTTGATTATTTTAAAATAATTGATATTCTTTATTATGGATTTTTAAAATTCTTAGCGGGAAGAATATTCCTTACGAATCAAAAGTTATCGAAAGAAGTCCTTGAAGAACTATCAAGCATCATCTTTGAAATTATTTCAAAAATCTATACAAAAAGTGTTAAAAAATATTTAAATTCATATGAAGAAAAGATAGTTAAAGCTATCGCAGGTATCTATGTTTTAAGTGCTTTTAAAGAAGAAAATTCTTCAATGATTCTAAAAAAGATTCAAAAAATTTATGACGAAGAAGTTTTTTCAGCAATTAAAAAAATTAGAAAAGTAAGTATGAAATCTTTAGATGATCTTATTGAAGCTTTATTCGATACAGAAGTTTTTAAAGTTTCAAAAAATATTTTCAAAATCAATCTTAGACAAATCCTTGGTGACAAAGCAGAATATTTTATACAAGGTCCAGCAAATGAATTCATTGCATTCTTGTGTTCTTTGAATCATAAAAATCAATTATTTAATGCTTTATCTCCGAATGAAAAGAAAACTGTTAGATTAGAAGAACTTGTTTTTAATGAAAAAGGAAATGTGATCTTAAATAAATTAAGGCCAATGCTATGACGCCTACTATTATAAGAAAAGGATCTAAAAAAGATTCAGAAAAGAAAAAATTTTCTTTTCTATTTGAATATACGCCAGATGGCGAAATGTATCTTACAAAGATCACTCGACCTGTAAGCTATTTTATTATGCTTTTTATTTTTATATTTTTATTAATTCTCAATAGTTTCAATGTAATTCATACTGACGAATTATATATTGAAACATTAAAACAAGTTCTGCTTTTAATGACAGGATTTTATTTTACTGCGCGCACGCTCGAAAAAATTCAAAAAGGATCTAAAAAAGATCCTTTGGATGAGAAATAAAAAATAATTTTTTAAATTAATTTTTTAAAACGATTTTCCCTAAAAGGATCCTAAAAGGATCCTTTTAGGATTTTTGTCGTTAAACGAAAACCAAATTAATTTAATATTTTAAGGAGACCTAATGGGTGCTTTAGGTAATGAATATTTATATAAAAAATTGGTCGAAGAACAACAAGCGCAAGAAATGCGTAATAAAATGGCTTCGAAAAATAGTTTTTTTAATAAAAATATAATCGGAGGAACTCAGCGTATGACTGGTAGTCCATTGATTGGAGCTCTTGCTCCTACAATGGCTGCTGGAATGGGTAAAACGATGGTGACTGCTCACACAACTGACGCAGCTCTTCAAATGGCAGGATCTATTCCTTATTTATTTTTAAAAGCTGGTCAAGGAGCAAATTATTTAAATAAATATAAACAATTAGATCTTAAATTTCAAAGCGGTTTGATGGATAATTATAGTGGCTTTAGTCATACGATGCATAATGCTATGAAAGTTCAAACTGCTTCTGCGGGAGCTAGTGCGGCTGCCGCTGCGCTTGGTCATACTGGAGCAGCTCAATGGATAGCTGCTCATAACCCAATGCTTATGGCTTTTCATGGATTAGGACCAAGTAGTGGGCTGGGATCTTTAACAGGAGCAATTGGAAAAGGAACCGCAGGACTTTTAGGTTTAAAAGGTGGTGCTGCGACAGCTCTTGGAACTCTTGGATCTTTCGCTCCTATGGCGTTAGCCCTTGGTGGGTTAATGTATGGTGCTCATAAATTTAATAAAATGGGTGGAAGCGATACAACCATCCAAAATAAAAAAATTAGAAACGAGACTCCAAAAGTCAATGGTATTCAAAAGTTGATCTCCGAAGGATCATATAAGACACATGCGAATACTATTCAAATGCTTCAGGCTCAAAATTTATTAGATCCTTTTCAGACTTTACAATTAACTATCTTAAATGATATTAATCTTAATACCACAGCTAATAAATTAAGTTATATTGAAAAACACACGAAATCAACAGATAATGCTAGAGTAAGTAATGAATTAGCTAATAGATTTTATCAAGATGAATTTCGATCGAGCTCGTTGAGTGGTTCAAAAAATTTAAATAAAAATATTTGGTATAATGTAAACCAAGGGATCTCTTTAGGATCATTTAGATTATTTGCAAACTTAATGGGTCCTTTATCTCGAGTTATGTTTGGTCAACATGTTGGAGAAATTAATTCTCAAATCGATAGCATGCTGACTTCAGACAGCAGAAATTCTTTTCATAATGCTTTAACGAAAAGCGCAAATAAATTAAACATTCCTCATAATTTACTTTCATCAGTTCACGCGAGCGCAAATGATTTTCTTAAGTATGAATCTTTTGAAGATCAATTATTAGGTTTAACTGCAAACATTCATGAAATATCAAGAACAAGTGCGTTAGCCCTTTTAGATATACGAACTGGTATGGGTTATAATCAAAGCACTTCTCTTGGTGATGGAGCAAAAACATCTGCTTTTAGTATCATCGGAGACACCAAAGATTATCTAAAAAGAACAGCAGGAGTAAAATCATTTGAAGATAAATCTTTTGCTCAAAAATATTTTGGAAGCTTTTGGGGAACCTTACTTGAAGGTGGATTAAGTTTTGCTCACGGATTAAGCACAAATGTATTAAAAGAAACAGCAAAACTCGGTGGTAAGCAATTAGATAAAGGATTAGTAAAATTATTTGGAGCAGGATTCTCTGACGATCTTAATTACAAAGAAGCGGTTAAACAGAAAAAGATAAATAACTTACTTAAGTTAGCTGCTAAAAAAGGCGACATCAACGAAGCATTTAATTCAATGACTAATTCTGATTATGATTTAAGTCAGTCGCTTCATATAGCGACCATCTTACATAAAGAAAGAAAAAAAGAACATTTCACTGGAAATTATTCTGACGACATTGAAAAAGCTTTAAATGGTTTAGATCTTGAAACAGAGATAAATGAAAGTAATATCACAAAAGAACACGTTAAAAACGCTGAAAAAGTTCTAGATAAAATTAATAATACAATCAGAAAACTTAACGATGAAAAGAAAAGAATTACTAATCCAGATAGATTAGAAGAAATTAATAAAAAGATTAAATCATTCAGAAGAATAAAAACAATTGTAGAATCTCGATATTCTAAATTGAATCTTTTATGGATCGCTAAAAAGAATGGTGGAATTGAAAAAGCAATCCAATCTGGTAAATTAAATTCTGATAAAGATGCTTTTTTAGCTTATAAAGAATTTGATCCTACTCAATCCGGAGGAAGCAATAGTTACGTTCAGAATTTATTAAATCCATTTTTAGATCCATTCAGACAAATGCGATCTTCTTTTATAAATTATAAAGAAAATCTTGCTCGAAAATTAAGAAATTCATTCAATATTTATTCTCAAAAAGATATTGAAAAATTATACGACGACGCTAAAAGTAAACTTAGAAAAGTCGATTATGAAAAATCTGGTAGGGAATTTCTTGGTAAAAAATTCCCAGATATGATGATCCAAATTCTAAACGAACTTAAAACACAGAGTTCGTATTTAAAAGATCTCTTACGTTGTAATGGTTGTAGCGTTAAGCAAGTAAAAGGATTAATTTCAGGAAAATGGCGAGGTCAGTTTGGTGATATAATGACTGACTCAGAATACGATAGAAGACTTTCAACAGAAGCTTTATCCCAAGTGGAAGGACAATTAGAAACCGGTAAAAGCAAAAGATTAATTGGAGGTCTTACTAAACACATAGGAATTAATCTTTTAAAATTGATGACTCTTGGATCAATCAAAGCGGAAGAATTCAATACTGGATCATCCGTTATGAAAAAATTTAGAATGTATACAAGATTAAATGACGATCAGCTTCAAAGAATTCAGGAAAAAGAAAATAAAGAAAAAGAATTCGAAAAAGAATTAAAAGAAAAAGTAGAATCTGAGAAAAAAAGTTCTAAAACTTTAGAAGTAATTGAAACGACTGTTAAAAAATGGTTTTCTTTTGAAAAAGAATCTAAAAAAGATTCAGAGAAGAAAGAAGAATCAAAGAAAAAATGGTTGGAAAATTTATTAGTTGGAGGTTTAGGTTTATCTCTTGGAGGTTTATTATATAGTGGGTTCGGTTATCTTGCAGAACATTTAGATCATATGATAGATAGCGCATATGAATGGATGCAAGATAACTCTTCAACATTAAAAAGTGTAGCTGCTACACTTGGTGGAATAGGAGCTGCATACGGTATTAAAAAAGCGAAAGACGCCGTTTTCGGAAAGAAACAGAAACCTAAAACAGATACTTCTGAAAAACCTAAAAACGATAAATCCAAAAATAAAAAAACTAATAAAACTAATAAACCTAAAAACAATAAACCTAATAAAATTAAGAAAATCGTAAAAAATACGAAACGATCATTAAAAGGTTTCTGGGGAATTTTCCTTGAAAAGCTTAAGAATGTTTGGGATCGAGCGCTTGATTTATTCAAGAAAAAGAATCCAGGCAAAGTCGATAAAAAATCTTATAATTTTATCAAAACTATTAAAAATTTTATATCTAAGGCTCCAGAAGCTTTCGTAAAATTATTTAAGAGTTTTAGATCTGTAAGCGGATTTTTAAAAGCTACTAAAATAGTAAGAGCTTTCTTTTCAATGTTAGCAGTTGGTGGAGCTGTTGTTTTAGGTTCCGCTGGAATTGGATCAGCAATGATCGCAATATTCACTTCATTTATTATTTTCTTAGTAACTGATTTCTTAATCGATATTGTAATTGATTTAATTAATTCTACAGGTGAAGCTGAAAACTACGAAGCTCAAATTGTTTTAGAATCATTGAATAATATTAAAGATTTATCAAATGATGTAGAATACTATAAATTTTTATCTTCGCTTGATTCATTAGGTAATATTGATGCGGCGAACACGTTAGTAAAACATTATACACGGACTGGAGATCTTAAACATAATTTATCAGCACTGATTGGAGGCGTTGAAGATAATTATTTTGAGAACGATGGAATAATATTTAACTTCAAAGAAAAAAATAAAAATGGCGCTAAAATAAGTAAAGATTTTATAAAAAATACATTATACAATCATCTTCGATTTAATGATACTAGTAATGTTATTAGAGAGATGAATGCATTTGAATTATATGCAAAAGATAAAGATGATATAAAAAATATGCAAGCAATTGCTAACTTTAAAGTAATAGTAGAAATGCTTGATGAAAAGAAAAAACAAGAAATCTTTAGTTCTCCAGAAGTCTTTATGAGAAACTTCAATGACTTCCTTAAACAGCCAGATAACTGGATCAACTCTCACGGTTTAACTGGTAGAGTAAAAAAGAAAAATATTGAATTCACTAATAAATTTGGAGAAGATTTTAATAAAGCTATTTATTATGAAAACGAAATTACTCCGAAATATAAAGCTGGTGCATCAGCAATATCGGAAGTTGATTTCAAAAAACCATTAGAAGAAGCAGTACAACAAATTACATTAAGTATATCAGAAGCAGCATCAATAATCACTTCAGCAATTAATAATCAGACGGTTAGTCTTTCAGGAACTTTAGCAGCAACAAAAGTTGAAAGTATTTCGTCTATATCCGAAAAATAATTTTTAAGGAGCTTTTATGGGTAAAAATAACACCGGTAACTCTAGTCCACAAATTCCAGGAATGGAAATTGAAGAACTTGATATAAAAACTTTAGCAAATTCCGGATCAGGTATTAAAGCAAATAAAATTCATTTAGTTGTTTTGGGTCAATTACCTGGATTCAATTCCGAAATTGATCCAAATTTTGCTTTAGAAAAATTAAATTTAAGAAACATTCCATTGATTGATTTTATTCCAGTTTCTTATAGTATACCTTTAATTAATAAAATGATGTCAGGAGCTTCAGAAGGATTATCTAAATTTAGCGCGATGTTAGCTGAAGGTGAATTTGGAACTATGGGATTATATTTAAAAAATGGATTAAGTTCAAGTTATAACTCTTTTAAATCTCTTCTTTCATCGGCAGCAAATTCTGTCAATCAAAAAGGATTCGTAGGCGCTTCGACATCTGCTCTTGCTGATGGAGTTCAGAATTTGACAAAGTTAGCAGATTCTACTTCATTGTATAACTATGAAGCTTCTCCAGAAAACGAATGTAATTTTTTATTTAATTTACTTTTAATGAGATACGTGAATTTGAATTGGGGGGTAGACGCCAAATCGCATATTTCTTCTTACCTTAAAGAAGATAAAAAAAATAAACAAGATGAAGCTAAAATAAAACAAGGATCGGAAGAATACTTAGGAGTAAGATTAATTGCTGCAAATGATGCTATGTATAATGAATCAATTAGTAATTCATTTGGACAAAATGAAGCTTTAAATGTCTTATCAAATAACCCGTTAGTTAACGCATTTTCTGGAGCGGCGACGTCTCTTTTCAATAAAGGAGCAAACGCAATTACAAACGCTACAAAAATTAATGCTCTGAATACAGTACAGAATCTCCCTAAACTAAGTTATGGAGATGCATTGAAAGTCTTTGAAGGATCTAGTACTGGTAATATAATTACTCAAATTGCTCAAAGTAAATTTCTTGGAATGAATATAGCTTTACCAAAAGCTTTTAATAGTTCAAATTTTTCGGATAATTTTAGTATAACAGTGAAGTTATCTTCTCCGAGTGGACATCCAATTGATATTCAAAATTATATTATAAATCCTTTAAAAATTTTCTTATCTATGGCAGCTCCAATTACGCAAAATCTTGAAACATATTATTTACCATTATTATGGAAAGTACAAGGTTATGGTATTCATAATGATTTAGTAGCTTATATAAATAATATAACTATAATGAAAGGCGGAATGGAAAATTCAGTCAATGATTATCTTCAACCAACAATGATTGAAGTAAGATTAACTTTAAGTACGATTTCTGAAACAATGGCTGCTGTAGCTGCTCCAGATGTGCTTGTTTCAGATACAAACGAACGAAACGCGATTGGTATGACTACTCCTTTAAGATCAGCTGAATCTATGGACCAATCCAAATATAAAAGAGAAAAATACACTGTGAAATTATAATAAAAATACAATAAATTATAAAATTTTTTACAAAGGATTCAAATGAAAAAAACAGAAAATGATAAAAATGATAAAAAAATTTTAGAAATAAAAGATCCTTTATCTAAAAAAGATTTAGAAATAGAAACAATCGTTTGCGATGAATTCTTAGAAGAAGGATCTTTTATAGAAATCGATTTAGACGTTATCGATTTCGTAGAAAAACTTAAAAAATAAAAAAGGATCTTTTTTAGATCCTTTTTAAAAATTAAAAATATAAAGGGAGATTAATAATGTTAGATGATATTCAAAAACCACTTACAACGCTTATAAATATTTTTAATATTAATTTTATAGTAGGAATTATTTTATTTTCAATCGTTTTTACTATTGGAATGATTTTATTCAAAGATCAAATTAAATATTTATTTTATTCATTTATGGATTTTATGAGATCTTTTATAGATCGCAAGTCTACTCAAAAATCTATAAAAGATCAACAGAAGCAATCTTCTTCGTCTTCTCCGCGCGCTCAGCTTTCTATACAAGAAGCGCAAGAAGTTAGACGATTATTAAACGATATCATTAAAGAAAAATTTAATTTTTATTTAATCAATGAATTATTACCTATGTACTATGGTAATAAAAAACCAGATAAAAATGATATTAATGAATTGCAAGAAAGATTTTTCACTGATGTATCGTTATTGATCACAAAGGATCTAAAAAAGATCTTTTTAAAATATTATACTACAGAAGGTATAAAAATATACATTAATGAACAATTTTTGTATTACGTGAATAAAATTGATAAAGCTTTCTATACTGATCAGACTTCGATAGTTTCCGACGATTTATATAAATCGATATAACAACGTAATAAACGTAAAACGTAATAAAACGTAACAACACGCAACAACGTAAAGGAGAATAAATGCCTACAAACACAAACAATATAAATCATAAAAATTATAAATTAAAAATTCTTCAAGAGGCATCTTGGGAAGATGCTTTTGAAGATGAAGATCCAGTTGATGATGTTGTGGATAGTGCGTCAGCGCTAAACTCTCACGAACAGTCGCTTAAAGCAATATCATCTTTAGAAGATCTCGAAAAGATCGATAAACAGTTTGATTCATTATATAAAAATTTTCTTGATAAAAATGATGATATTAATCTTTTTTCAGCGAAAGTTCAACGAATTGAATTGAGTAAAACATCTCAATTATATAAAAGAGAAAAAGAAAAAGAAGAGCCTGATGATCCTTTCGATGATCATAAACAAGCTCAGGAAGAATTAAATAAACTTTTCAATAATGAATCTAATGATATTCTTAAGATTTTCCAATCTCAAACTATTCATAATAATAGAAAAGATCTTTATGAGATGTACGATGAAATCGCTGATATAAATTATATTGCGTATAAAATGCTAAGAGTGTATCTTGATAATATTTTAATTAAGAATGCTCAAACTAAAACATTCATTAATATCAAAGAAAATGAAGATAATAAAAATTTAGCTAAAATCGATGATACTAAATTAGATTTTATTAAAAAGATGCTTGATATGTTTTTAGTATTTTTTGATATTCAAAATAAGTTAAAAAACCAAATTGTTCCAAAGACTTTAAAGTACGGAGATTTTTATATTGAAGTTGTTGATCTTTCAAAGATCGATAATATTCTTTATAGACAACCTCAATTATTAACTGAAAATTTCGTAATTGAAAATAATGGAAGGAAAAAAACTTATAAAAATGTTTCTTACGCTTATCTTGAATTACCGTATAAAGAAAATTTTATGGAGTCTATGGATGCTGAAAACATTAATGAATCTAAATTCGGATCTAAAAAAGATTCGATTCATGATTTAAATAATTTAGCTCCAGCAGGCAATAATTTTGAAAATTTGGAAGAATCCTTTCAATACAAACTTGAAAAATTACGAGATAAATTATCGGCGAGAGTTCTTGAAGAAAGCGATATTCCTTTTTTAAAAAGAAATGATAATGAAGAATTTGATATTGAAAATTTATTTAAAATGGATCTTGATAAGATCGAAAATATTTATTTAAGATTACAAGACCCAAGTAAAGTTCTTAAAGTAGAGCAAGATGGAGTACTTTATGGGTATTTAGTAATCGAAGATGTCGATAGAGAAAAAAATGGGGATGAAGAAGAGATAAACATATACAAACGATTTTTATCGGATAATGAAAGTGGATCAAATGATGATGTAAATAAAAATGTTACAAAAAATATTGCTGGAGAAATTTCAGAGAAAATCTCAGAAAGACTTGCGGAATTTATTAATCAGAAAGGTGATTTTGAAGCTATTCCAGATGAACTTAAAGCATCATTAAGAGTAATTATTTATCAAAAATTACTTAAGAAATCTAAGATAAAATTTAGATTTTTAGAAACTTCTGATATGGTAAATTTTCATACAGTGATTGATAAATTTGCTCCATATGGAACGTCAATTTTCGATCCAATTATTCAACCAGTAAAAATGTATACTATTGGATTAATGACTTCGATAGTATCAAGACTTAGTAGAGCTGCAGTGATTCGAAAATGGAATATTGAAGTAGGTAATAAAAGAAACTATCAAGCTGTAATCGAGCAAGTTAAAAAAGATCTTCGTAATAAATCAGTAACATACGATAGTCTTACTAGTATTAAAAATATATCAAAAATGATTACCGATTTTAAAGATATTGCGACAGTTACTAGAGATGGTCAAAGATTTATCGATCTTGAAGTGATGCCAATGCATGATCGATCTTTACCTATTCAAGAATTACAAGATCTAAAAACAGAATTAATTGCTGCGACTGGAATTCCTGCGACTTATTTAAATATGCCAGATGCAGTTGATCTTAGAGAGACTCTTGTAAATATTAATATCAATTTTGCAAATACTATTATTAGTCAGCAAAGTTATATCGAAGATGGTCTGAATATTTTATTTAATATTATTATTAAAAAATTATTAAATTTAAATGGAATACCAGATAAAGGTTTCAATATATCTAGTATTTTTAAATTAACTTTAAACACTCCATTAGTACTTCAATTACAACAGAGTGAAGCTCTTGTTGGAAGTATAATTAATATTATTGGAGCATTGAATCAAGCTCAGCTTCAGATAGATCCATTAAAATTATTAGAAATGTATATACCTCAAATGAATTGGGAAGCATTGAAAAAATCTGGAGAAGAATTAACTCGAGACGAAATCAAAAAGCAAATTATGATGCAACAAGACGGTCAGCAAGCTGGAGGATTTTAAAATCCTCCAGCTTTTTTTGTCGTTAGAAAAAACTTTGAAAACTCGTGATCCTAAAACGTTAAGCAACGATAGATATCTAAAGATATATAGCAGTTCTAAAATTTTTAGAACTGCTTTTATATCGCTTGTATCTAAAAAAGATGCTACGTGGAAAATCAAAGTTTTTCAATATAATTTTAAATAATTTTTATTGAAAACTCGTGATCTTAAAACGTTGAGCAACGATAGATATCTAAAGATATATACGAGTTCTAAAACCACTTTAGAAATTTTAGAACTGCTTTTATATCGCTTGTATCTAAAATAGATGCTACTTTAAAAAACAAGTTTTTCAAAAGTTTTTTTTGCCCTCTTAATTATTTTTAATTAAAAAATACAAAGAAAAAATTAAACGAAGTTTTAAACGAAGTTAAAGAAGATAAAAAGGAGATAAAATGTCAAAATTCGAAAACTTTTTTGGAGCGCTTCCTATTTTAAAACATATGAAATCTGAAGATTTTAAAGCTTTAAAATTACTAACAGAAAATGAAAAATATTCAGAAGATCTTCAAAAACTTGAAAATATTAATTCTAAATTAATCAATATTATCAATAACCCTTATTTAAAATATCCTAATTATTTAAAAGAACAAGATGAATCTTTTATAGATACATTTTATAATAATAAAGAAGGTAAAGAAAAATTAAAAAAAACATTAAGTGATAGATATCGATCTTCAATAGATACATTAGAAGAATATTCTAAAAATTTAGATAAAATAGATTATACTTTTGAAATTCTTTTTGAAGCTCAAGAAGAAGTAAATTCCGAAAGCCAATCAGATCCTTCTCAATCTCAAAATGGCGAAAATAGAAAATTATCTGACGAACAGATTCAGCAGATAGCTCAAGGTATCCAAGATGGATCAATATCCGAAGAAGAGATTCAATCTGCGATACAGCAAGGTCAAATTGGAGAAGGAGATGTTGAATTAATTCAACAAGCGATGGGTCAGCAATCTGAAGAATCTGCTCAACAAAAAGAGGAAATTTCTAAACAACAAGTTGATCAAATTACTGATTCTTTTATTCGATTAAATTTATTTGATAAAATTAATGATCTTGAAGAAAAATTTGAAAGTTTTATCAATACTTCAAATGATGCTGAAATGGTCGAAAAAATTAAACAATTAAAAAATTATTTAGATATAATTCTTTCTTTAGTGTATAATATGGATGTAAATTTGCTTTACCAATTATACGCTACTATCGAATTAAAAGCAATTACATTATTTAAAGAAAAAATGGGAATAAAAACTATAGATGATGATGACGAATACTTAATTAATCTTCAACGTCAAGCATATGCTCAAGAATTAAAAAGTAAATTTCCAAAAGAAATTCTTATGGAAAAATTAGCTTCTGGCGAATTAGAAGGTACTACGATTCTTGAAGATTTAGTAAAATATCAAATATATTCAGAAGAAGAAATTCAACAGATGATGCAAGAGGCACAGCAGCAACAGGAACAACAACAGGCGCAAGAACAAGGGCAACCAGAACAAGGATCCCCAGCAGATCAACAACCTGGAACACCTGATCCAGCAGCAGCTCAAGCGCAACCTCAGCCAGATCAACCTGCTCAGCAAGCTAATCCTCAACAAGTTGATCCAGCGCAAGCGGGACAAGCTCAAGCTCAACCTCAACCAACACAAGGATCTCCAGCAGATCAACAAGCTCAAGCGGGACAAGCTCAAGCACAACCTCAAAATAATCAAGAACAATTAGCTCAGCAGATGATGCAATCTGCTGAAGAATTAAAACAAGCTGCTCAAGTAATGTTAAATAATTCAGAACAAGATGAAATTACGCAAATCGCTAACGCAATCGTATCTGGGCAAATGTCAGCTGATGAATTAATTCAACAATTTATGAATAATCAGATTTCGAAAGAAGATTTTAAAAAGATTATTTCAAAAATCGATGAAATTAAAAAAGCTGGTGGAGAAGGATCTTCTGGAGATCAAGCTCAAAGCCAAGCTCAAAGTCAAGGCGAACAGCAAATTACAGATGATGAATCTAAAGATTTAAAAGCAAAAGAATCGAAAGAACCTAAAAAGAAAAAGAATGTTGACGTTAGTAGCGACGCAGTTGATGTATAAGAATTATTAAAAATCATTAAGAATTATTAAGAATTATTAAGAATTATTAAAAATTATTAAGAATTATTAAAAATATATAGAATTATAAAAAATTATAAAAAGGATTACGATGGCTACTGAAATAGTAACGAATGAAGATTATAAAAAAGTAGAAATTCTTGGATTATTGCCAACCGCTAGAGATCCATCCGATTGGCTTCGAATGGTCGCAAGAATTTTTGGGGCTTATAAACAAGTCGATTTAAATAAATCCATCGCAGCTTATATCGATGGATTCGATATTAAAGTTACCGAAGAAGGTGATCGATATAAATTCGAGATCTCTGCTGGATCATGTTTTATTGATGATCAATTTATTGGATTTAAAGATGACGTCGTATGGTATCTTTATAAAAATACCATAGTACCAAACTCTGATAAAATTTTAGTCCTTTATTATCAATGGTCTTTAGAATTTAATTATAATCTCGCTGAGTTTAAAGTAATTGATGAATCTGAGTTCGTTCCTCAAAATATGATTAGAATTCGAAGATTTAAAATTAATGCTGATTATAGTATTACATTAGAACCATCTGATTTAGATCAACAATTCGCAGATAACTTTAAAAAATTATTTGAAATTGCTTCAGATAAAGTTGTATCTTCAATGGATTCATTAAAGTATCATTTTGAATCGTATGATGTTGAAGAAAATAAAATTGCTCCAGAAACTAAGTCAGGTGACTTTGTATATTTAGATTATATTACTGGACAATATCGCCCTGCTAGATCATGTACTAAAAAATACGATAAAGCAGTAGGAATTTATTTAAAAAATATTAATAATAATAAACAATATGTAATTTTTTCTGGGATAGTGAATTTCGATGAATCTCAATGGTACATCGATGATGAAAGAAGTTATCTAAAAAATTTAGAAAAAGGTACTAGTTATTACTTAGCGGACAATTGTCTGGAAACCAACGTTTATACTGGAGAAGTGAAAGTAATCAATCCAGGAGCTATAAGTTCAAAATTTTATCCAGGGCTGGTTAGAGTAGGATTTTCAATCGATGAAAATTCTTTATTTATTCAATTAGATTATTCTTCTGAAATGAACGTGAATAATATATTAGAATTATTTGGAGATAAAGAAAGATTCTCTTTAAGATACACTCAGTTTTATGATTATTTTTCTATAGTAAATCAATTAAATAAATATAATGAATACACTGCGGGAGATTATTTATCTCATAAAGATTTAATTGATTCAAATATAGATGAAATTGATTCTCGTATAAATACGGATCTTTCAGATCTTAATACAGCTTATTCAAATTGGAGCACTGCTAAATCTAATTTAGAAAATCATGTTTCATCTACATCAAGTTCATCAGATTACAAAACGAATTTTGAATCTATATTTAATCAGTATCATAAAAAGATCTATAATCAATTGAAAGCAATTTATAATGGAGACCAAATCAAAAACGTTCGTGATAATATTAAATTTATTTTAGATTTAATTAAAGCAAATATTGATGCTAGTCAAAGTGCTTATGATGATATTGCTACTGCAAATACATCATTTGAGACAAAAACGATTGGTAAAAAATGGCAAGCATTAATAGATGATATGAATGATATTTACGACATGATTAATTATTGGTATCAATTATTAGGAACTGGCACTGACGATAAAACCTTACTAGCAAATTCTGAAAAAAGAATTCAGGATATTATAATAAATTATTTTAATAAAACTAACGATCTATCAACGACTATTAATAATTCAAATACATATTTGGATATTACTACTGAAAATGACGATGGTAGTACAACAACCACTACTGGTTATATTTCAAAAATTATTAATAGTATTCAAGATTCATTAAATTCTTTCAGTTCAAATCATTTAACAGTTATGTCTGTAGCTCAAGATCCAAATAATTATAGATTTGATGATACATTCTTTACTTTAGACTATCAAAAAATTACTGATTATTATCAATTATCAAAAACTTTAACTTGGGATGATGTAAGATATTATAAGGATTCTGATTTAACGGTTGATAATGTGGATGAAGAAACTGGAGAAGGAACTTATAGTTATTCGACTGAAACTGACGCTGATGGTATTGCAAATATTCAAACCAATGACGTATTATTTAATACGACTACTGAAGTAAACGATACTTACGTAAATATTTATGATAATACTAGTCCAGATTCGGATAATTACAAAGATGAAACTTTATATACTGAAATGAAATTAGGTCTAGCTTTATTAAGCAATAATCTTTTATATATAAATAAAGTTCATGATAGTTTATTATACATGCGTGGATATATTATTGAATTCCAAAAATTAATTACTTATTTTGATAATTATTTTAGTGCTGTTAGTATCTCAACAGAAACCTCAAATATAGAAACAATCAATACTAATTTTAATACATTAGCAGTAACTTTAATGAATAAAAAAGATCTTTTAAATAATCATCAAATCGAAACATATACTGATAAAATGATTAAAGATAAATTAAATATCCATTTAAATGAATTAAATTCTATCAAAGCTGATAATGAAAATACGGTAATTGATTTAAGTACTAAAATGACAACAGTGAAAGAAAATCTTGGAGTAGATTTAGATCAAAATAATCCTGTTTTAAGTATCTTTAGTATAAATAATTATCAGCGAATAATTTATAATTACACTTACATCGTTCAACGTTTAAGAATCAAATTTACTGATAAAAAAGTTATCGAAGATCGAATTCAGATCATTGATAATAAAATTGCTTTTGTGACTAGTCAACCAGTAATTGATCAAGCTTTATTAACTCAATTGCAAGATCTTAAAGCATCATATGTTAATACATTAAATCAAGTGAATTTTGAAATTGAAACTTTAGCTACTGAATTTAATAGATTAAGAACAGAGCATTTAGGTTTACCAGCGACAGCTGTTGAATCCGCAGATTTCGATGATGGAGGATTAGCTGTTAGTAATTTAGATTGCTTAGATACCTCAGAGTGATCTTTTTTAGATCACTTCTACGGGAGTGATCTTTTTTAGATCACTTTCAAAATTGAATTAAAAATAATTAAAAATAATTAAAAATAATTAAAAATAAAAAACTTAAAGGATTCAAAATGGGATTAAAAAGATACATCACGATAATGAACGAAGATAATCAAACGAAAACCGTCGGGACAGATGTTACTGGTTTACTATTTGAAGTTTTCGTGTATAACGATCACGACACAAATGATTCTCGACAACCAACAATAAAATTTTATTTTCAAACAGATGACGATTTAGAGATTACTGTTTTTAAAAAGAAATTAGAAGTGAATGAAACTTTTATTTTAAAGCCAGAGATATCGTTAATATCAGATGATTTAAAAATCTACTGCGATTTAAAAGGAGTTCAAGTAGTAACTCAAGTTCTTCAAAATTAAAGGATCGAAAAATGGGAATAGTAGTAAAGACTAAAGAAATATATCCAATTTACGAAGAAAATTGTAAAGCGAATCAAGAGATTGCTCTTGTCGAAGCAGCTCGAGATGATAATAATGAAAATAATATACATTATAAAGCTAAAGATAGCACTCAAGTATATTCATATATTCATATAAATGGAGATACTGGAGAAATCACTTTAACCACTCAAGGGGTCGAAGCAGTAAATACAGATTACGATGATAAATCATTAGAATTATGGTCTCTTGATTTTACGGTGATAGCTGAAGATACTGAACTTGGAGATTCAATAGAGATTGATCTTAGTGTTCCAGTTGTAAGAGTTAACGACAGCGCTCCTGTTGTAACAGATGAAATTAAATATCCTATTTATAGTAAAGATGTTAAAGAAGGTCAAAGAGTTCTAGATGTAAGAACTATGTATCCAAGTTATTATAGAGTAATTAATACATCTTCAAAATATTTTACATTTAATGATTCTCAATTTGGTGCTTGTACATTAACTGCTGATGGAGTAGAACAAGCACAAAAAATCTTTGAAAACGGCGGAAATCAAATGAGATTAGATGTCGAATTCGAAGATCAATATTGTGGATTAAAAACCACTCGTACTTATTATATTGATTTAATTGAAGGTTCTGCGGTTGAATACGTTCCTAAGAAATCAATTCTTGAGAATATCGGAGTTGTTCTTGGAATAGATATTTCTTCAAAATTTGAAACTTTTAAAACCGATGCTGAAATAAAAAATAAATATTTATTAAATCAATATTTTGATTCTTTAAGTATAGATGATTTAGGTTTACTTGAAAATATTTTCAAAGGTGTAGCTTATTTTGAAACTGAAATGGGCAATAAATATAATGACACTAATCAATCAAATGAAATCATTAATGAATATAAATTAATGAAATCAATCGAAACTAACAGAACTTCTTTAATCAATAAAGGTATAAAACATTATTTACAAGCGCTTGATAAAGATTATACTTTAAATTATAATTTTCAAGGGAAGATTAGCAATTCCAATTTTAATCTTGGGACAAATTTATTTAATTATCAGGATGATCAATCAATTAAAAATATTTTTTATAATGTAATGTATTTAAAAGATCAAATTGAGAATCTTGTTGATAAAAAAATTCAATCGAACAATGAATCAATTTCATCAGTTGTTGGTCAAGCTTTTAAAGCAGTACATGATGAATTCAATTATGTGAATAAAAGTATTCTGATGAATCATTTTACAAAACTTGGTAAATATATTTGGAATACAAATAAACGGGTTTATAAAATCTTGACTAATCAAAATAAATTAACTAATGAAGTTTCTGTGGATTCATCAAGAATTCAAGATATAATAAATTTATTATTTATTGATGATACTAGTACTTTACCTACGTCAGCGGCAGCTAATTATGATACATATAAAGGTGATCATACTACGGAAACTCTTACTGGAACATCAAAAGGATTTTTTGGATGGATCAAAGCGATCGATGATAGATACTTAGAAGACTGGGGAGTTAATGATAACGATCGTTGGCAATTCACGAATAGCACTGATGGTGATGGTGAATTAAAATATGATAAATTAACTAGATTAATTGCTGCTACAGCTGGTGATGCAGACGAAGTTGCTCGAATACTAATGGAAACAGATGATATTACTTTTGAGCAAGGTAAATCAAAATTTTATTTTATCGGTGGAGATAGTAATTGTAAATTACAATTATCCGCAGATGCAGGTGTTACGACTATAGTTGAAGCTGATGAATTCGATGGAACTGCATCTTCTGCGAAATACGCGGATATCGCCGAATATTATTTAGCAGATAAAAATTATGAAAAAGGAACTGTATTAGTATTTGATTCTTCAGATTCCGATTTTGAAATTACCCTTGGATCTTCTAAAGATCAATATCCGATAGGGATCGTTTCTTCAAGACCAGGATATATATTAAATTCATCTAAAGCAGAAATTCCAAATTGGAATTTAATTGCGTTAAAAGGAAGAGTTCCTGTAAAAATTAATTCAAAAATAAAAGAGATCAAAAAAGGATCTTTATTGTATGCTAGTGTATCTGAGCCAGGAACTGCTACGCCAGAAAAAGATGATTCTATAGGAAACAAACCTATCGCAATTATCATTCAAAGATATAATAAAACTGATGATGAAAACATACTCGTTAATTGCTACGTTATTTAAATTTATTTAAACGTAGATCAAACGTCATTTAAAAGTGATCTTTTTAAGATCACTTTTTTTGTCGTTAGAAAAAATCCATAGAAAAGATTATAAAAATTAAGAAAAAACAGCGATCCTAAAACGTTGCGCTTCTATGGATACACAAAGATATATACGAGTTCTAAAGTTTTATAGTTTTAGAACTCGTATATATCCTTAGTATCGAAAAAAGATGCTACTTAGAAAATCAAAATTTTTCAAGAAAAAAATAAAAAAATAAAGGAAAATAAATGCTAAATGAAATTACTTTATTTATCACAAAAGAATGCAATATGAACTGCGATTATTGTACTCAAGAAAATAATAAAGATTCGATAGATGATAATGAATCGCTAGAGTTAACAATCAAAACAATTGAAAGTTTAATCAAAGATAAAAAATTAAGTTCAAAAACTTCGTGGCATTTTTTTGGAGGAGAACCTACTTTAAAATTCGATAAAATGTTAAAATTATATAAGTATTTAAAAACTCAAGGCTTTAAAAATTTTAAATTATTTACTAATGGATTAATAAAAGAATCTTTTTTAGATCACATTCCAAATGATATAATGATTTCGATATCCTACGATGGATTGTCTCAGAAAAATCGATCTTCAAAAGATCGTGATAAAATTATTAATAATATTAAATATTTAATTACTAAAAATAATTTTGAAAAAATAAATTTCATTTATGATGAATTTTTATTAAAAAATTATTTTTTTATTAGTGATCTTTTAAAGATCCCTGAGTGGAAAATTACACATAGTTTAAATAGAAATTTTTATTGGTGGACTCCAGAAAGAATTGAAAAATATTTAACCGAATTTAATGCTTTAGCAGAATATAATTTTTTTGCAAATATATATAGAAAAAATAAAGATATCGAAGATATATATTTTATGTATTTTCAAAATATATTTAATCAATCAAAAAGATCGATTTTAGGATGTGGGCTTAAAGATTCTCGAATAAGTATATATCCAGATGGATCTATCAAAAATTGCGGAATTAGATCATTTAATGAAGATGATTATGTTTCTCAAAAAGAGATTGAATCTTTTTGTAAAAATTGTGAAGCTTATAAATTCTGCGATAAAAAATGCCCTATCGAAATGAAAAAATTTCCAGAGCTTTTTCAATATTCTTTTTGTGAAATAAAAATAAATGAAATTAAAACGCTTGAAAAATATTTTAAAAAGGAACTTAAATGAATTCAGAACTTATCTTATACAAGTATCTTATTACAGATAAAATACGATCTTTAAAAGATCTTTTTAATCTTAATCCAGATGAAAAATTAATTTATGCAATAGATAATTTATTAGAGAGCGCTATTCTTTTTGAATCTTTAAATGATTCAAAACTAGAAAAAATTTCAGAAGAATTATTTAATCTTCATGAAAGATTATATTCGGAAATAGAAAATATAGTTCATAAAAAATTCCAAAATGAATTATTAAATGAAAAAATTATTAAAGAAAAGCAAGAGTACTACGAAGAGATCTTAAAAAGATCACAAACTGATTTAGACAAAAAAGAATATGAAGATATCGAATCTCTCGAATTTCAATTGAAAAAGGATATAAGAAAGGATACAAGAAAGGATACTAAAAAATGAAAGAAGCATCAAAAAATACAATAGAAAACACGGTAGTGATCGATTTAATTACTAATAAAGATTGCAATATGAATTGCAAGTATTGCTTTGAGCAAGGACATTTTAAGAATACTCAGCTAACCGAAGAAACAATAAATAATATTTTTAATTATATTAAATTATTAAAAGAAAAAGATCCTTCGGTAAATTTTGAATTTATTTTAATTGGTGGAGAACCGAGCATCGCAAAAAATTTAAATTTATTTTTAGAAAAATTGAAAACCTTAGACGAAAAGGATCTAAAAAAGATCACTTATATGACAAATGGATTATCAAAAGAAAAAATTGAAAATCATTTAAATCAAATAAATAATCTAATTGATCCTAAAAAGATCGAACTTCAAATTTCTTATGATGGAAAAGGTTTTCATGATAAAAATAGATTATTTAAACAACAAGGGAATTTAATTCCTACAAGTGCTATTATAAAAGAGAATATCGATTATTTTTATAATTCTGGTAAATGTTATGTTACTATAAAAAGTACAATAACTTATCAAGATTTATTAGATAAAGGATCTTTATTAGATACATTAAACGATTTTGAAGAATTAAATGAAAAATACCATATATTATATTCCGTTTCAGAAGACAAAACATCGTTCGAAATTCCTGAGAATTTATTTAAAAATAATTTAAATAAATTATTAGAATCGTTATTGATCTTAGAAAGATTCGAAAAAGATTTCTTTAAAAAGAAAGGATATTTTTTGACTAAATGGTTTAATGGTGCTAGTTATAGAGCAGATAATAAAACTTGTGGTATGGGAAATAAAATTATTAGTTTTTCTCCAACGGGAGATGCAATGGCTTGCCATGCAATTGAATACTACGACACTAATGAATCTAAAAAAGATCTTTTATACGGAAATATCAATCAAGACTCTTTAGATAGCATTTATGAAAATTTTGAAAGAATTAAAAAAGAAATCAATAATAATAAATACAACCAATGCATAGATTGCAAAACTTTATATTGTAGCAAATGTCCAGCATACACTTTCGAATCTTTAAAAGATCTAAAAAAGATCTATACTGGATCTAAATTAAATAATCAAAATTTATGCAACTTTTTTAATTTATTAAGCATAAATATTTATAGAGTTTATAAAGAATTAAATATTCTTGATAAGCTGAAAAAATAAAAAGGAGAAATTATGGCTAAGTGTACGTGCGAAGTGATTAGTGCGTGTTCTTCCACTTGGAACTCAAAGTATTGTAGTACAGTTTGTGCATGTAATGACGTTACATCTTGTTATGACGATTGTAGCGCTTATCTTTCGACATCTCAAGCTAGAGACGATTTTGATAGCACTAAAGAAGATGAGGTTAATACTGCTAGAGATAATTTTAAAGGTAAAAAAGTAATTAAAATTTCCGATTTAAAAGCAATTCGAAAATATTTGAATGATATTGCTAAAAGTAAAAAAGATAGTTCTATCACAATAGATGAATTAGATAAAAGTAAAGGAGATACCGTTGAAGCAGCTGACGCAGATGATCCAAGAAAAACTAGTTTAAAAATTGGCCTTTTATCTGGAGTAAACGCTGCGAGCGCAACATATGATCTTGGAAATATGGGAGAAATTGAATCAGAAGACATCATTGATGGATCGCAATTAAAAACTATAGCCGAATCAATTGTTGATATAGCTTTATCATGCAGATGTGTTGGTTATTCAGCACAAACTTGTAATGATCAATGTGTTTGCGATTGTAATTATTAAAAAATTATTAAAATTATTAAATTTAAATTTATTAAAAAGGAGAAAATATGTATTATACTTATGTATTTATGAAAAAAGTTTCAGACAATTATTATCAACCGATATCAATAGATAGAGTTTTTCAAACAGTAGCACCATTCTTAAAATTAGATAATTTTGATTTAGCAGCAAGAATTGATGATCAAGCAATTCGATTAATAGAATATGCGTGGAAGAATAAAGAATTTCCTTTAATAAAAGCAGATTATGGAGATATGGTTAGCGTCGACAAAATCATTGTTTTTTCAATGGAAGAATTCAGAAAAGAAATTCTCGCGACTAGAAATCCTAATAAATTAAAAGGTAAAACAATTGAAGAGCTATTCGACGATGAAGATTTAAAAAATGAATATCTTTTTGAAAAAAGAAAAGAAGAAATTCTTAAAGAGATTCTTAATCAATTCTTCCCAATGTTTAACGTTTGGGATTTAATGAATATGATTAAATATTTAGAATACTGGGGAATTTTATTTAATGAAGGAATTGTAATTTCTGAAAAAAATAAAGAAGACAAATTCATCGAAATCATTGAAAAAGACGATGATTATCTTTTAGAGATCCTTGAAAAATTCTTAGAAGCAAAAGAAAGATTTGATAAATTCAATAAAAGTTATTCAGTATATAATAATTTAATTCAAGAGATGGATGAAGTTATGTATTGGGATTTTGATACTTTCGAAGAAGCTATAGGCACTCTTGATAAAATAAGAAATACATATGTAGCACCAGAAAATTATACTTGGGATAGCGATCTTTATTTATTTAGAAAAATAAGAAAGGAATATCTTGATAAAAAATAAAAAGGATCGTAAGACTCATTATCATATAATCCTTTCGGATTATTGTGATCGAAGCTGTCCTTATTGTATAAATTCTTCGGATCAAAATGAGATCATATCAAAAGACGATTACGATTTAATTTTAAAAGAATTAAAAAAAGTTATTACAACAGATGATCTGCAAAAGATCGTTATCGAATTTAATGGAGGGGAATTTACTTTAATAAAAAATATTGAATGGTATTTTGAAAGATTATCTTTTATTTTTCAAGATCTATCTAAAAGTGATCTAAAAAAGATACAAATAATACTTACTACGAATTTCATAGCAGAAAATATTATTTATAATAATATTTATGATCACTTGAGATCTTTTTTAGATCATGATCAAATATGGTTTTGGGTAAGCACGCACTATGATTATACTGAAGAAAATTATATTCAAAAATTAAAAGATTTTTTAAGTTATCATAAAATTAAAAATAATAAAATAAATTACTGGTTTAACACATTAACCGTTTCGAAAAAACATAATAAATACATTAATGATCTTAGAAAGATCGCAAAAGAAAAATTAAAAGAATTATTTGATTTTCATAACATTATTTTTAGTACTTCCAATTTAATTCCAGTTTCTTCGCTGAAAAAGAATATATATTGGTATGACACCAAACCTAAATTATGCTCGGGAAATATTTATTTAATTATGTATAAAGGAGTGAGCAATTATTGTAAAGAAGAATTTTTTTCTTTCAATGAGATCTTTAAAAGATACGAACAGGATAATCAAGGTAATCGAAGTATACTTTGTAAGAAATCCTGCACCGATCAAAAATTTGATGAAGAATTATTTAAGCCTAAATATTTAAAAAAATAATTAAAATAATTAAAATAATAAAAATAATAAAAAGCAAGGGAAATTAATGCAATATGTATATTATAGACTCGACCCTAAATATTTACAAGAAAAATATAAATTAGAAAGTACTCTTCAAGATTTTTTTTATGGATATCAAACGTTTATAAATCCAGAAAAGAAATACATAATTAAAAACATTCCTCCATTAATCAATCAAGATAAAGACGGCTATTTTTATTTTTGGAATAAATTTTTATCGTTATTTTCATATGCTAGCGATCATCATCGATTTACTTCGCAAGATATATATATTGATCACGATGTTTTTTTATTTAATTTGCCTTCCAAAGATACCGAGAATTCCAATAATTTTTATTATACTTATGGGATTTATAATAGCACTAATAAAGTTAGTGCAGCTTGTTTTTCTTTAAAAAAATTTGAAGATTTTAAATATTATTTTAAAGTTTTTTTTAGTTGTAATGATTATATTAGAAAGAAGCCAGAAAAATTCGAAGAATTTTTATTAACAGAGTGGATAAAATCATTCATGTCCGACAAAAATTCTGAAAAATTAAAGAAAAAAATCATAAAGTTTTCAGAAAATAAGATAACGTTAGAAAAGCAAAAAACCTTTAAAAATTTTATACTACATTATCAGACAAATTTTTTATATCAATTTATTATAAAAAATAAAGATAGTATTAAAATATTTTTAAAAGAAAAATTTTATATTAAAACATTACATGATCTTTTAAAGATCCTTAAAGATCTTGAAAAGATTTATAAGGATTTAAAAAATGAAAAAATATCAAAAAGTTATTTTTTATAAATTAAATTTTTTCAATGGTAATCTTTTTTACGCATTTGAATATTTTGAATATCTACGAAAAAATAATTGGAAATTAATAATAGATTTAAATGGATCTTTAAAAGATCCATTTAAACTTCCAATAAATAAAAAAATTTTATTTGAAGCGTTTCGAGAAAAATACAGTAAAAAATATCATAATTTATTTACTGAAATTATTTTCTTGAAACCTTCAACTTTTTTTGTCGCCGATAAAATCCTTGTATTAGATCAAACCAGCATAAAATATTTAAATAAAACATTCGTGTCTAAAAAGATTATTTATAATTATGGAGACGATGAGCGATCTTTAAAAGATCCTTTGAATAATAAAAATAATAAAAATAATAAAAATATTATTACGATAGGAGATAAAGATATCGGTTGTAAAATTCAATATCATTATCCATTAAAATTAAATTTTAAAATCTTAAAACGTTTAAATTATAAAAGGATCCAAAAAAGATCCTTTTTGGAAAATAAAACAAAAAACATCTATGAAAGAAAAAGAAATGTTAAAGATTTTCATTATACTTTCGATACTTTAATTTATAAAAAAGAAAATTTCTGGGAAAGAGCAAATCGATTAATTCCAGAATGTAAATTTTATAATAAAGAAATAATATTTGAAAATAAAGATAAAAGAATTGATAGCGCAAATCTTCGCTATCAATCGTCGTGGAAAGATTATAGTTTATATCATAGTGATTTTAAAGATTTCGTGGAAAATCTTTGATTTTTAAAGTAGCATCTATTTTCGATACAAGCGATATAAAAGCAGTTCTAAAAAATTTAGAACTGCTTTAGAACTCGTATATATCTTTGGGTATCTAATGAAGCGCAACGTTTTAGGATCACGAGTTTTCAAAGGAAAAAATGAAAGTATAAATAAATTTATAAATAAATCAAAGTCAAGGAATTATTTATGGACGATTTAAAATTTATTAGAATAGATCCAAAATATATGGAGGATAAATATAAATACGAAGACGAAATAACTTATATTATTTTTAAAGATCTTTTTAATATAGAAATAAAATACATTGAACCGATTTATAAAAATTTTTATAAAGAAAGAAAATATATAGATAAAAAATGGGAAAAGATTTTGACACTGATACATTATTCTTTTTCAGATTCATCTAAAAAATATTATATAGATCATGATATAATTATTAACCCTCGTGTATTATCAATGAATAAAATAAACGCGACTTTTGGAGCATATTGCAAGACAGGTAATAAGCTAATGGCTAGTTTTATAGATATGAAAATTATTCAAAATTATAAAAATATTTTATCTGAAAATATTTTTTTATTAAAAGATATAAATAATGAAGAAATATTATTTAAAGAAATTATTTCAAAATTTAATAAATTTAACAATGTAAATTATTTCGATTTACCATTTAATACTATAGAAAATTTAACTTTTCAAATGCATTATAATATTAATTTTATACAACCTTTAATTATAAAAAATAAAAAAATAAAAAATAAAAAATATTTAATAAATTTGACAAAAAAACTTAGGAGAATTTATGAAAAATAAAAATGATAGATTAAATAAATTTAATAAATTTAATAAATTTAATAAATTTAATAAATTTAACTCTATAGAAGATCTTTATAATAACTCATGTTTAAAATATGATCATTCGATAATAGATATCAAAAATGAATTTATTAAATTAAATAAAATTTTAAAATTAAATGATGAGAGAATTAAAATTGATACGGGATTTGCTTGTAATGCTAAATGTTATTTTTGCTATTATCGATCTCATTTAAAAGATCCATTTCTTGAATTATCAGAAATTAAAAAACAGATCTTTCATGCAAAACAAATGAATTTTAAACAGGTGGAATTTAGTGGAGGAGAAAGTACTTATCATCCTAAATGGTTTGATATGCTTGAAATTGCTCAAAAGTTAAATTTAAAATCCAGTTTGGTTTCAAATGGATTATTATTATCAAACTATGATTTTATTAAAAAAAGTTATAATTTAGGACTTAAAGAAGTTTTATTTAGTGTTCATGGTTATAAAGAAAATCATGATAAAATGATTGGGGTTGAAGGAGCGTTCGAGAAGATAATCCAAGCTATAAAATATTCTAAAGAACTGGGTATTCTACCAAGGATAAATATAACAGTCAATCTCATGAATATCAAAGTAATTCCTAATATAGTAAATTATTTATTGAATATAGGAGTGTATCAATTTAATTTTATAGAAATAAATAATTCTCATGAAGCTTTTAAAACAGCAAGAAAACAGCATTCGGAAATATATAATTCTTTTAAAGAGCTTGAACCGATTTTTGATAAAATAATTGAAACTTATAAAAGAGATGATTGTTTAAATATTAGATATTTACCGTATTGTAAAATCAATGAAAAGTATCATAAATACATGAAAAATTATATCCATCACTGGTTCGATCATTTTGATTGGAATCCATTGTTTGTGCATAGAACCGATTTTACCACGGATAAAATTAAAACTTGGAAAAAAAGAGATTTATCTGTTTTCATAAAACAATTAAAAGCAACAAGAGATTATTGGTATTATAAAGATGAAGATTGCGAAAGTTGTAAATTTAATGGAGTATGCGATGGATATAAAAAACAATAAAAAATTTAAGGATTAATTTTATGCGAAATACAGATGAAATACAAAATTTTTATTTAAAATCAATGGCTCAGACTCCACTTTACAATACATTATATTTAAATACAGTTTTTACTAAAAAATGCAATTTTAATTGCAGTTATTGTTTCCAAGATAAAACAGATGAAATTCTCGATTTGAACGTATTTGAAAATATTTTAAAAAAATTATTAAAATTTAAAAATATTGATAAATATATTTTTTCCATAATGGGAGGGGAATTATCTTTATTAGATGCTAAGTATATAAATAATATTTTTAATATATTTAATAAAGAATTTAAAGAATTAAAAAAATTAAAAAAAGATATCAAAATAGTCTTCGTTACTAATTTTTCTACGGATTTTAAAAATATTTATGAATTATATTTTTCAAAAGATTTTCTTAGTAAAAACGTTTTATTAGATTTAGCTATATCTCATCATCATCAAAATGAAAATCAATTATTCAATAAAGCAATAAATGATTTTATTGATCATAAATTATTGCTTCAAGAAAATATATTATTTACTATCAAGACATTTAATATTAATTCATACGAAAAATTTATCAATTTAAAAAACGAATTCTTTAAAAAACATAAAAAATATCAAAATGATTTTTTAATCGAATTCGGTGATAAAAATTGGAAAATTCAAAAAAGAATTTTTGCAAAAATAAAAAAATTTACAAGACCAGTAATATGTAATTCTTGGAATTATAATTTAGATTCAAATGGAAAATTATATCATTTATGTAATTTAAAAGAAATCGATATAAATGAAATAAAACAGATCCCTATTTTTTGCAATAAAAGGTGTAGCAATTATGAAATCGAACAAGACACTTATAAAAGACATATACAAAAATAAATTGATAAGATTTTCTGATCATTTAGCTCAGCCAATAAAACCCAAAATAAATATCAGCACCGTTGTTACATATCAATGTTCTCTTAATTGTCCGTATTGTAATCAAAAAATAGATAGAAATAATATTTTAAAATCAAAAAAAGATTTTAAATTAATTAATTTAATTCTTTATGAAAAAGTATTACAAAAAATGTTTGATGAATTTTTAAGAAATAAAAATATCAATTTAAACGATTTTAATGTTGCTTTTAATATTTTAGGAGGAGAATTATCAGAATTGCCTTTAAATTATAATATCGAATTAATTAACATTCATCAGAGAATTATTAAAAAATATAATCTAAACGTCGAAATAACATGGTTATCAAATTTTACTCAAAATAATAATTATTTTAAAAAGATATTCGATGAGTTAAATAATTTTAATCATAAAGAAAATGATAAAATATATAATTTTGAATTATTATTTAGCATTCATGGGGAATATTTAAAAAATCATTCAAAAGAAAAAATAAAAGATAAATTTATTGATTTATTTAAATACAAGAATATTAACGAACATACATGTATTAAAATATTTGGAAAACATCTCAGCAAATACTTTATAAATGAACTTCATAAAAATCATAATTTTAATAATTCTTTTGAAATTGGAGATTTAAATTTTCTATCTTACTCAAGACAATTTAAAAATAATTATGATTTAATTAGACCGGTTAAATGTTATAATTTTAATTATGATATAACGCCTGACTTATCAATTATTAATCAATGTAATAAAGATCCCGAAGGGAAAACTATAAGAATGAATTATTTTAATTTTAAATGCAATGATATTAAAAAATGTAATAAAAAATGCCCGATAGGGGATTTTGAATTCAATGTTTATAAAAAGGTTATGAAAAAGGATAATGAAAATGAATAAAATTAATTTGAGCAAAAATGATAAAATATTTAATTTTATTGATAATAAAAATACTATTTATTTAACATATTCCCCCGCTAAAGATGAATACGAAAGAATTTGTGGACATACTTTCGAAGTAATGGATTATTATCTTTTATTAAAAGATAATGGTTACAATGCAAAAATATTGATTTTTGATAAATTTAAAAATAAAAATAAATTATTTAACGCATGGGAAGATAAATACGTTTTGGATGATTATCCAAATTATAAAAAAGATGTAATATTTAAAAATATTAATTTTAATTCTATAAATAGATTATATATTCCTGGATATTTAATTATTACTTCTGGAATTGATATTTTTTGGGACCAAATATTTAAAACATTGACTAAAAAAATAATTTCTTTTCAATGCGAAGAATTTGATTATTCTGAGTATTTAAAATTTAAAAATTTTTATTTGCTTAGAGATGAAAGAATTTATCAAAATAAAAATTCTTCAGAAAAGACATTTAATTATCTTAAAAAAATATATTTTAAAAGATATAAAAAAATAAATAATATAAAAACCAAAAAAACACTTGTATATGTAAATTCAAAATTAAAAGATTTATCAGAGGATCAAATACGATTTTTCATTAAAAACTACAAAATCGAAAATATATTATTTATATCTGGAACTATACTTACCAAAGAACAAGAGCAAAAATATTTAAAATATGGTGAATTAAAATATGCTCCAGTTGAAAATTTATTTGATCAATTCGATAATTATTTAGTAACTCCTAATACAAGGAACTTCGATTGTAGTCCAAGATTCGTAGCGGAATGTAAATTTTATAATAAAGAAATATTCGTTCCTTTTAATCCAAAAGAAGATTTAGGTTTTTATTGGAGATGGTATGATATAAAAATTGATCGAAAAATTTTATTTTAAAAATAATTTTTTTTACTAGAATTATCAAAAGGAATAATATGGATAAAATTTTAACTTTAGAAAATATTAAAGCATTAGAAATCGGTTTAAATAATACATGCAATCTTGCTTGCCCAATGTGCACGAGACAAGAATTGAAATCAAAAGTAAAAAATTTATTAAATAACTGTGAACTCAATTTAGATATTCTGAAAAAAAGGATAAATGAATTAAATATTGAAAGAATAGAGATCGTTGGTTCAATAGGAGAACCATTATTTTATTCTTCTATTTTTAATTTAATTGAATTTTTAAATGAAAAGAATATAAGAATAATTATTAGTACTAATGGTTCTATTAAAAATTTTAATTTTGAAAAGCTTGGAAGATTATTAAAAGAAAATGATATAATTAGATTTCCTATGGATGGAACTTTTGAAACTCATTCAATTTATAGAAAAAATAGTGACTTAAACTTAGTATTAAATAATATAAAAAAATTAAAAAAAGAAACTAAAGCTACAATAATTCTTCAAACTATTATATTTAAATATAATGAAAATCAATTAGATGAAATTTTTAAAATATTTAAAGAATCAGAAGCTGATTTATTTGAACTTACTCATACAGGGTATTCCGAATATTTAGATGATCAAGTTAGACCAGTTGATGAATTATTAAAATTATATAAAAAAAACGATAAGATCGCCAATGAGAAAAAAAATATTATAAACTGCGAAGCGATAAAAGATAAAAAAATTTATCTTAATTGTTTTGGATATTTTTTACCATGCGAAAATCTTGATGAATATGTATTTTTGCATAAAGATGATATTCATTCTTGCTCGGAAGCTAATCTTAATAAATTATTTTATCAAAATAATATGCAAGAAATAATTAAAGAAATTAATTCTATAATAAAAAATAAACAGAATTTCGTAGAATGCCATCAATCTTGCGGATTATTTAATAATATAATTAGAAAAAAATTTGATGTTTTCCAATTTACAAAAAACGGTGAAAAATATAAATTAAAAAAATATAGATTATTATATAATGATTAATAAATAATTATAAATAATTATAAATAATTATAAATAATTATAAATAATTATAAATAATTATAAATAATTAATGGGAGATATTATGGTAATTAATGAATTTGGTAAACTTAAAGAAGTAATAGTTGGTCGCGAATTAAAAGTATCTAAACGCGCTCTAGATTTATCTTTTAAAGTTCTTTATAGTAAAATTATGAAAGATAAAGAATGGGATGAATTTGAAGAATATAAAATTTCTCAAAAATTTATCGATGAAAGAAATGAAGATTTAGATAATTTTGCTAAACTTTTAGAAAATATGGGGGTTAATGTTATTCGTCCAGAAAAACAAACCGATATGAAAAAAATAAAAACCCCTTATTTTGAATCTTTAGATCTAACATCCTCTAATGTAAGAGATTTGACTTTAGTGTATAAAGATGCTATTTTTGAATTTCCCCCTATTTATAGAGGAAGATATTTTGAACATCATTATCTTTATAATTATTTTAAAAAGAAAATGTATAAAGATAATTATTTATGGATTAAAGCACCATTAAATAGATTAATGGATGATAGTATCGATTATCTTGATTGGGATGAAAAAAGAAATTTTGAAAATTTTAATATAGATAAATATGATATAGCAATTGATGCTGCTCAATATTTAAAAATTAATGATATTTTATTATGCAATTATAGTCTTTATAATCATAAATTAGGAACTAAATGGTTTGAATTAAATTTTAAAAGATTATTTCCTGATACAAAAATAATTTATACTAAAGCATTAATTGATAATCATTTAGATGGAAATATTATACCTTTAAGAGAAGGTGTTTTGCTTATAAATGATTATAATTTATATAAACCTATAGAATATTATTTACCTAATGAATTTAAAAAATGGAAATTAATAAAAATTAATAATGATAGAATGTCTTCTGATCAAATAAAAAAATATTTAGATTATTATACAAGTATTCCTCAAATAGCTTCCTTGAGAGGAATGGATATTAACGTTCTTAGTTATGATAGAAATACTGTATTCGTGAATAAAGATAGCATGAATGTTATTAAAGCTTTGGAAAAAGAAAAGTTCGATGTTATTCCAGTACAACTTAGGCATTCTGAGATATTTGGTGGAGGTTTACATTGCGTAACATTAGATGTCAATCGTGAAGAGTAAAAGAGTAAAAAGAGTAAAGAAAAGCAAATATAAAAAAATATAAAAAAAATAAAAATAAAAGGATTATTATGCTAAATATAGAAAAAAAATTAAATGATTTAAAAGAAAGTTATTATGATAAAATAATTTTAAAAAATTCTGAAATCTTTAAAAAAAATAATTTAAATCCTCATGATATAAAGATAACCAATAAAGTTATTTATATTCCTTTTACCTACTGCGAATTTTTTCCAGTATATGAAATTAAAAACACGAAAGAAAAATTTGTTTTAAAATACGAATTTGAAGAATATAAAGAAATTTTAAAACAAGAACTTGAAATATACATAAAGATTTTTGAAAAATTTAAAAACGATTTAAAAGAATCAAATATTAATATAAAAACGGAATTTTATAATATTGATTATTATAAAGATTATTTAGAAAATTATAAAATTTTTAAAAAAAATGATAAAGATTTATTATATATTCCATCGATAAAAAAAGATGAAAAAATAAAATATCTTAAAATTTTTAATTTTAAAAATCTAAATTTATTATATAAAGAATATGTTGGAACGAATTTTATTTATTTAGATTGGTACGATCTTGATCAAAAATTTACTTTAAAAACTATTAATTTATTTGATCTTCTTAGTTTTGAATTTATTTATCCTCTTAAAAAATTAAATATTGATTTATTTTTATTTTATTACTATCTAGTAATTATTAGAAAATTCAATATATTTGAAGATAAAAATTTATCAAGTGAAAAATTTTGTAAAAGAATAATAGAATTTGAAAATTTTTTTACCGATATTAATGATTTTATATTCAAAACACCTCAATTCAAAATATTTTTATCAAAAATAAAAAAATTTAAAGAGGAAAACGATGATTTATAATATTAAATTTGAAGATATAAAAACATTTGAAATAAATTTAGTCAATGCATGTAATCTTAAATGTCCTCTTTGTCTTAGACAATCTAATGATTTTAAAAACAGCTTATATAATAATAAAAGAAATGAAATAGATTTTAATGATTTAATAACTTTTTTAGATAAACTTCCTAATTTAAAAAGAGCGATTCTGATGGGAGCTACATCAGAACCAACTCTTTATTCCAAGTTTTTTGATTTTATTAAATACTTAAAATCAAGAGATATTGTTCTGAGAATTAGTACTAATGGTAGTACTCATAATCCTAAATGGTGGACTGAGTTAGGTCAAT